>Ga0209536_100011063_pt1 | contig 13243 bp, 9 predicted proteins | sample DeeMarSeWOR28_12_FD_187461 | JGI IMG/M metagenome (GOLD analysis project Ga0209536, IMG submission 187461) | Marine sediment microbial communities from White Oak River estuary, North Carolina - WOR-2-8_12 (SPAdes) (version 2) | ecosystem: Environmental > Aquatic > Marine > Intertidal zone >...
CCAACTGCTCCCAGAAACAACAGAACAATACGCACATAGTCTGGGAATTGCAGGATTGACTGCAGGAATAATTTCTGGAATTATGCCAATACTAATTCCTTATGTTCTTATGCCAATGATATTTAAAATAAAAATACTCCGAAAAATTGCTAGAACTTCCCGTATATTGCGCAAAATTCTGGAATTCTTCAGCAACCAAGAGTAAGACCTTACTTCCTAACATTTTAAACGCAAGCATAATTGGCGTTGTGAACTGCAAGAGAAAATCAAAGACAGAAAGCCTTTTGAGTAAATGCTTATTTTTTTGGCAGAATTGGAAAAGGTTGCGAGGCACGATTTGTGATCTACCTAGAGACCAAGCATGGACTGCCAACCTAATCTTTTTAGCACACTAAAGAAGTATACCCTTCTGCTGTGACTCTAAACCGAAAGCGGAGTCATAGCATATTATACTTGAATCACAGAAATCTTTACTGTTTTTTCCGATTGAACAATAATAGGACAATCGTAACAGCAGCGGCTGCTCCAATTCCTCCAGCTACCCACCAAACCCAAGTTAATGTCAATCCATCCTCCGTTGATTGTTTTGTTGTTCCTACTACTTGGTTTGAATCGGTGAATAGACCTGCGGTGTCAACAACTCTTATTGTGAAATAGTATGTTGTATTCGCCAATAGGTCAGTAACCATGCAATATGATACTTGCCTGTCAGTTATTGTGCATATTTTTGTTCCAAGCGTTCCGTGCGAAGTCGATTGATAGATATCATAACTGGCGAAATCAGCTTCAGTGCTTTGTGTCCAAGAAAGCTGGACGGAGTTATGAGTCATCTCTGAAGGTTCGCTCAACATAGTTTGTGATGGAGCGACATCTGCAGCAATCACCGTAATACTATGAGGGTAAGTTTTAGGGTTTGTAGCAGGGTGCGTCGAAGACTCGGTTCCATCTGAAGCGCTTACGTAGTATTGTAACCCTGCGACCGTGACAATTGATGCTGGAATATTAGCACTATACTTGTTTCCAGATGAAGCTGCCATTAGAATTATTGTATAGTCTAATTCATTGGCTTTTCTAAAGCAGAGTTTTGCTTCAGCAACACGATTATCATCAGTAATTATTGCCGTAATAGGTATAGTTTGACCATTATTTGCCACATTAATGGGCGTATGCGTAATTGTTGGACCGCCAATATTCGGTGTTACTGTCGGTCCTGGAGTTGCCGTCGGTCCTGGAGTTGCCGTCGGTTCCGGCGTTACTGTCGGTTCTGTTGTGACTGTTACTGATGCGCTACCACTTTTTGTCGTACCCATATAGGTTGATGAAGCGACTATTGAACCACTGCCAAGAGTTGATCCAGTGAATGTGGTTGTTTGCCCCGACGATGGATTTACAGATCCTATGCCTCCGGTAACGCTCCAAATGAAGGTTAAATCAACTATTGGATTGTTGTTTTGGTCGTAGCCTTGTGCAGAGAATTGTTGAAGGCTTCCAATCTGTATATTCATAGTCTCTGGCCATATTGTAATGTGATCAAGCTGCTGGATTGTTAGTAGTTCTGCAATAATTTTGATGTTGGCAACGTCATTCGTGAATGTGAAGTCGATGCATGAATGTGTCTCATTTTCGTTTTTTATATGTGTAAGCGGTTGATCATCACGAAAAACTTCAAACGAGCCGCCAAAAAGGGTTTTAGGTATCCAAACACTGCAGGAGCCTGCTGTTCCGGGGATGCCAGAAGCGCTGAAACTTATCTGTTTTTCAAGTTGGTCGAATCCAAAATTTGACAGGTACGAGTTACTGACTGCCGCGATTTGATAAGTGCTCCCTTCCACTGTTGCATCGAAGCTGTAAGTCTTCGTCTGGTCTTCAATTGGCAGAATTACACCTGAAGGTGCATCCGAGGAGTCAAAGTAAATAGTATACGTGAATCCTTGTATGGTAGCTCCAGCCCCTACCCAGAATCCAATGTAATGGCCTTTCTTGAAAACGTAGTCTACAGCCACATTCAAAACATATGGTCTCGTTGTCTCATCAAAAGGGTTTCCAAGCCCTCCTGCACCTTCCGCAGGAAATGCTGTCACGTCATTTCCATGTTCGTCAAGATCAGCAAGACCCATACTGTAACCCCCTCCATCAAACCAGCCAAAACCATCAAATGTACTGCTAAAATATGCCGTTAATTCGACGTTTCCTTTTACATGCAAATCTTGTTGCAACCTAAGAACCCACATTACACCAGCTGACCAAGAAGGCCATCCCTGAAATACATTATATGACTCACAGGTCATAGTTTTTGCATATGCGCTAGTCTGCTTCGGTCCATACCCATCTGCCCCATTATAAACGATGTATGAATCGTTCTTTTGTTCGAACAATGAATAATAATGAAATGTCAAGGGAATATTCACAACAGCATCTGAGTTGCCTTGTACGAGTTCTACTTGTAAAGGCGATTTATAAGGAGACAACAATGCAGCCGCTAACATAAATAGAACTAAGAATTTCAGAGGCAAATTTCTCTGTGTCAACTCTATTCACGTCATATCCTTAGTGTAACCGAGATTTAGATGAATGCTTATGGGACTCATCCAAAGGGATTCCAGATTGTTTGGTTGCTATTTCTTCCCAACTTTCTGTGATCTTTGTTCAATGGTAAAGTCTGTTTATGATGAAACCATATAGCTTCCCGCTTAAAAAGCCGCATGTAAAAATCTTCTAGAATAAAACTAACCAGTACCTTCTTTGATTTTTACCCTATTGCGCCAATCGCCTTTCTTGGCTTTGTTATGTGGATTTTTTAATGTGAATGGAAAAGGATCTGTTCAACTTCGTCTATAATCCCTCTAATACCCAGTTTCTCTCAAGAATTACCTTTTGAACTTTTCTTTGTCTCATGGAATATACATGGTATGCGCTGCGCGTAATTATTAGTTTTGAGTAGTCTATTGGTTGTCAGAAAGTTTTAAGAAACCCTATGGTTGAAAAATATAGAAGCTAGTTCCAGATGGTTCTATATAGGACGCATAGCTACCTAGAGAATCATATTCAAAATAAAAATTAACAACAGATCGAATGGTAGGAAAAACGAGAATGTCTGTGAAGATTGAGAATGTAGAAAAAATCTACAGGCTTGGAGAGATTTCAGTTCCAGCTCTCAAAAGTATAAATATGGAACTGGGGAAGGGCGAGTTCGTTGCTGTCATGGGACCATCAGGTTCAGGGAAAACGACACTACTTAACTTAATAGGTGTTCTTGATAAACCAACTAAAGGTAAAATATGGATCGATGGAAAAGACCTGACTTTACTAAAGGAAAAGGAACTAACGAATCTCCGAAGAGGTACAATCGGGTATATTTTCCAATTCTACAATCTCATCCCGGTACTATCAGCTTTTGAAAATGTGGAGCTTCCAATGCTGATTGCAGGTATACCCTCGAAAGAGAGACAAGAGAGAGCCCGTCAACTCCTCAAAACAGTCGGATTAGCTGAAAGAGCCAACCACAGACCCGATGAGCTCAGTGGAGGAGAGCAACAACGTGTAGCAATCGCGAGAGCGCTTGTCAACAAGCCTTCCATAGTCCTAGCTGACGAACCGACTGGAGACTTAGATACGAAAACAGGGGGAGAGGTGATGTTTACACTTCTTAATTTGTCCAAAACCGAGGGAGCAACAGTGATCGTTGTAACCCACGATCCAGCTGTCGCAGAATACGCAAGCAGAATTTTTGAGATGCGAGACGGACGCATCATAAGAGTTCGCACCATTAATAGATTTATTTCAAAATCCAAACAAACTTGAGTTAAAACAATAAATGTGAAAATCGCAAAGCAAGGTTTCATTTGGATTAGTACATTTATCTCGGCGAATAGAGAAAATCGAAATGCTTAAATTAAAAAATTAATACAAAAGTGTAACACAAAACTTGAAAACAAAAGAAAATAATTGCTAGCGATATATACTGATGTTAAAAAGCATTATAAATTAATCAAGACAAACAAAACCCATGGCAAAACGGAATAAGATATTGGGTTTCTTATTTATACCAATTATTGTTTTGTTTTTTTTCATTGGTTGGGGTTTCTACTGGATAGGCTCGCATAGGAAGAAACGGTTCAAAAAAATGATCCATACAAGCAAACTGAACTATTTGTTAAGAACTATTGAGAGGATAAAATAGCTATAACTTTAGTTTTATTCTTGATTTTATCAAAAATTCACTCTGTTCTGAGAATTGTAAGACGGATTGGTTGTTGCTTAAGAGAAAAGGATTTTGACAAGTGAAAATAAGGATAAAAACAACAACATGATAAATTAGATTCAGCAGTTCCTACTAGATTGGGCTGATTAAGATGAAACTAGTGAGTTTAATGGCTGGCTCATGCCTCAGGCTACTACCTTTGACTAAAGACCGGCACAAGGTCTTGCTTGAAATAGGTGGAAAAAGTTTGATTGAACACCAACTCGAAGCATTCAAAGAAGTAGGAATAGAGGAAACAATCTTTGTTGTTGGCCATAAGGCAGAGTTAATACAATCGAAATTGGGAGAAAACTACAACGGCATAGAAATAAAGTATATTTCTAATCCTCATTATTCAACTCATAATATTAATTACTCTCTTTATTTAGCAAAAGAAGAGGTCAAAGGAGAAGAGTTCATATATTTTGAAGCCGACATGTTTGTTCACCCCAAAATCCTAAAAAATATTATGGATTCATGTTTTGATAATTGTCTAGCTGTGGATTCAAATCCTCAAAGCGACATGGTTGACACATTAGTTTTAGGTGACAACAATAAAGTCACTGGATTGATTTTTGAGAATCATGGAGATATAAGGAACACTCTAAAAGAGCCTTATGTTGTTGGTGAATTCATTAGTATAATAAAATTCAACGCGAAAGCTTCAATATTCCTGTTCAATGAACTTGAAAAGAGCAAATTTGAAGGTCCCATAACACTGAATCGCGTTTTTGAGAGATGCTTCCAGATTTTTCCAATGCATTATATCGAAGCTAAGGGATACCCTTGGGTTGAGATAGATAATTACAATGATTTGAGAAAAGCAAGAAGACTACACTCTAAAAGCCTTTTCTGATTTTTTGCGAAGGCGAAAAAACAGATATTCCAATTGATATTACTGTTGCTGTTTCAGCACTACTCTAACTAAATAGTGGCTTCCACAAAATTTCACGAAAGTATTTTCCGTTTGTTAATTCTTTAATCAGCGAAACCGAAACCAATTCCGAATCCTCAGACTTCGGATTTTTCAGAGCTATTTAGACGTGACCAAATTCTTGATCATTGAAATAATATACGGCTCTATATCCTGAAAGATATGTCACGTCACCAGCAATCATGTCAAAACCGCTCCCCTGGGGTTCAATATTATATTGGATATCATTCCAAAATAATCTTACCCAAGCATGATACTGACTATTTTGCTCTCCAACTATAACATAAACACTGTCAGTTTCCCAGCCATTTGATCGAAGTAGTGAGCATAAGAGTATGGAAAAATCTTCGCAATCCCCTGTTTCCAGCTTGATTGTTTCATTTGAGAATTGCCAAAAATCTCTTTCACCATGAATCTCGGAGTCACTTCGATATTCAATTCTATTTCCAACCCAATCTCTGAACTTCATCCAATCAGGTGTTAAAGCTGCTATAGGATCCTGAAGTATTTCATTCCTTAAGTTAACAACGCTGGGGTCGTTAGGCGTTATGAAAGAAATGCAAGATGTTTCATTAAACACTCTTGGTACATTGGTATCTACAAGATCAAGGTCTGAATTTGGATCTTGATTATTTTGATCCCCCCCATTATTGAATAGCCAAGACAGAAAACCTTGAACTTGATCTCTAAATGTGAAAGGAGCGATTATCAATGGTATAAGCGCAACTATAATGATTAAAACAATAGCTAGTTTTCTCATTATTAGATCCTTACCGCTCCTATCAGTTCAGTGGTCCTGAAAAGCTGAACACTTAATATAAACACATGCGAACATATATATTTTATCTTACGATTTTATATTAACCTTTCTTAAAAGAAGCAAGCAATATTTCTTTGCGTCAGAAATAGCACCACTACACCTCTATAGGAACATTAAGAAACAACCATTAAAATAGGATTCAAGATTCAATTAGAAAATACTTTCACAAACAATAAAAAGGAAATAAACAAAGAAACTGAGGAGGAGAACATGATGAAAAAGAAGTTACTTTCAATTGCTATCCTAAGCTGGTTTATTCTATTTGCTCAAACTTCAATCGTTTCTGCTCAACTTCCCAATTTCAACCTATACTTTAACAGTAGATTCTATGATTTGGGTTCTCCAGGAATGGTTATTCTAGATATTCAGACTTTTGATGTTGCGTTTGATATAAGCAGAATTGGCATCACACTCTATTTCCCTAAAACCGACGGAACAATTTTTGAAACCGAGTTTTTCGGAGAGAATTACGGAGAAACACCTCTGCAAATACCCACAGACAACAAAACATCGTTACCCATTGGCTTCAAAATTCCAGAGAGAACAGACCTGAAATCTGGATATTTCTCTTATTTGTTCGAAGTTGATATACGACCGCAAAATACAACTACATATTCTCACGAGACTTATGGACCAGAGGAAGCCACTTCCTATGGAGAATACTGCATTATCTTTAATCCTGAAGGCTTCCCGTCGCCTGATCCAACAAGTGAACCGACACCTACACCTGTCCCCACTAATCCTACTCCAATACCGACATCGACACCAACACCTACACCTGAAAATACTGATGGCAATCAACCTGAAGATACGATAGTGCTAACCGTTACTGAAGTTGCTTTAATCGTAACAATAGTTATCGCTGTTGTCTTGGGGACAATCGCGGTTTGGGCGCTGAAAAGAAAATAGATGCTGAGAAAATATTGAATACTGTTTGTTGGATATCGGTGCTCTTTCTATAAGTCGATGGAGAGGCTCAGGAAAACTGGATTTGTTTAAGGTTCATTCTCTTTATTCTCAGCTTTCTTTACCACTTTTTGAACTTTCTTTATGTGCTCCCTTAATCTGATATTGCGTATCTTACTTTCAGACAATGTTTCTACAGCATACAAGATTGGTATAACAGATAGAAAGAGGGAAATGCTCAAAATTGTTGAAAAAACATCCAATGGTGGATTAAAAATTAAGAACCTTCCTCCACTGTTGATTCCAGTATACAAAATGAAGGGGATAATAATTCCTAGGGTATAGAATTTGTATTCTGACCCGGAAAATGCTAAGTCTCCAGGAAGAACATTATATATCACTATTAGGATACCCCAAGCTAATCCTGAAATTATTAGTTGAAGAAAATATGTGAATGGAGTTAAAGATAGTCCTACTAAAGCATAAGCTACTCCTAGCAAAATAACACCTGAAATGACAGGTTTTTTTCTACCAAATTTGTCAGCATAAAACCCTGTAAACACAGCCAAAATTGCTATTCCAAAATACCTCAAAACCATTGCACTATGATTGGCGGCCAAAAATTCATCAGACACTGGTCTTCCGTCCCAAATGAAGGTTACAAGTCCACTGCAAACATTAAACAGGATATAAGCTAAAAGGTAAATTCCAAAATCTTTGTACTTCAAGACTTGCAGCCATGGTCTTGTCTTTTCAACTTTATTGTCTATTGAGACAAACAAGAAAGGTAGAAAACCAGTTAGTTTTAAGCCAATCGTGATCAGAAGTATACCAATCGAATTAGAATCAAACAGTTCAATGACTAACATGGCAAAAACAGCAAAAACGAAAATCGAGAGAATAAGAAATCCAGAAACGCGGCCTCTTTCTTCAGGAATTGTAGAATCGGCAAAATAGGATTGGACAAGGGGTAAGAGAGGTCCGAATGATACTCCCAACAAAATGCATAGAAACAGTGCAACGTTAGCATCCTGCAAAAACAATAGCGGAACACTTGACAGAAATCCAAAGAGAGTTAGGAAAAATAAGAGTTTTTTCCGATCCACTTTATCAACAATTATACTTCCAATAAACGCTGAAGCAATAACGGATAAAAGGAAAAATAAATTACCAATGTTAAGCCAAAATTCGCTATTAATGAAAAAAGAAAAAATATCATCAAAACGGTTAAAGAAACTGAGAAACCAAGCAAAAGAGCTTGAAAACAAGAAAACTAACGCCAGAAATTTCCTTAGAGAAATCTGCAAATTTTCCGTAAGAAAACCTAGCATTAGCTCTCCTCAATTCATAACATATTTTTTAAAATAAAAAACTAACTATCCTGAAACAAGTTTGGTAAACACGATCACAAAATCACAGAACATGATTGAATATTCTTTTGAATTTTGAAAAATTGAGTATCCATAAAACGCGTTTTACCATGCACAGGATAATGCTAAGAGGGTGAACTCTTTTTCTTGAAAGTTGGAGGAACAGTTAATTCAGCCATCATAGACTGTGCAAGGATCACATCTAATCCAGTCCCTCTGCAATGTCTCCACCATTCTTCTGTCTTTTTCATGCCATCTTCAAAAGAAAAATGTGGCTCAAATCCCAAAATATCATTTGCTCCTTTGATTGAAAATTGAAAGGGTAATGTTAAGGTTTTTTCCAGCCAAATTTCAGGAATTATACTCAATTTTGATAAATTGCCATCATTGTCTTCCGCTGAAGTGCGACGAGCTGCAAATTTTCTTAACTGACTCGGGACTAACGCCTTCATTTTATTGCCAATTTCAACCTTTTCAGCAAGTGAAAAAAAGAAATTGTCACCAGCGAATTCATCTGCCAAACACCTCAGAAAATATGAAGCCTGCCCGGGACTAGAGAGAGTCTTCCTAACAAGGTTGAGTTGCTGCCTTTTTCTTTCGAATCTGAGTTCCCTCAACGTAATTTCTCGCAGATGACACGGAGTGGAAAGCATTTTCCCGTAACTTGAGAAAAAATCTTTCCAACTTACTATCTCATCATCTGAAATAGTCAAAGCATGACCTACTGCATCATCTTCTTTGATAGCCAATACAATGGCATCCACCACGTTATCGACGTAAACAACATTGGAAGGCGAAAGCCCCCCGTTTATTAAAGCATAACAACCTTGCTCTATCATCTCAATTGGCCTGATTGTCCATGGTTTTGAGTAAGGCCCGAAGATATTAGAAGGTCTGAGAACAACAAGTGGAAGTTCATTAGAATCATAAAATGAGAAAGCAATTTTTTCTGAATCTATTTTGCTTTGACAATATGGGGTCAGATAGCTATTCTCGTAAGATTTTCCAGTTAGTCTTCCATCTTTCACTTGATCAATCGAAGGAGAACAACCGAACACATTAATGGTACTTATGTGAATAAACTTCCTAATCCCATTTTCCAATGCAGCTTTCATGATATTGCGTGTTCCTATAGCGTTTTCATCGGGATTTCCAACAGCGCAATGAATAACAACATCACAACCTCGAGTGGCTTTCAACATTGCCTTAAAGGAAGTCATGTCCCCAAATACTTTTTCAACAGGTAAACCGGCTATTTTAGTTGTGGAAGATAATGGATTTTTGATCAATCCGCGGATTCGGGTTCTTTTGAAATGAGCTAAACGTTTGGCTAAATGTCCACCTAGGAAGCCTGTATAGCCTGTTATGAGAACTGTTTTGTCTTCAATTTTCATTTCGGAAGAACTCACTATGCTGGCGAAACAGCAGCAATTCACCCGTTTTGGACACCTTTTCCTTCTCAGCAATATTAAGCATTATTTCGCAAGAATCATTATTTAGAAACATAATTCCTCGTAAAAGTGTGGAAAATTCACCCGATAGAATCCGATTTTTAAGCCTGACTTTAATTGATTTATTTTATTGCCAGCCAAGCCACTATATTTCTAGCAGGAAAGGGCACCAACAAACCAGTGGGTGTAGCATTTGCGTAGCATTTTTCTAGATTTTTTGAAGGAAGGAAAGTTTTTGTATCCAAACCCAACTTTTTGCATTTGTAAGCTTATCCTCTTCGCTTTATTTGCCTTTACTCTTTTGCTTGTACATTTTCTCACACACATCAGTTGCTCACGCATAAAAGGATCAGTTTTGGAATCTAATACCTTCTGTTCTCAGTAATGAAAACATGTGAGTGTTTAGTTGACAACCCTAACTCTTTTAAATTAGTCTTGTTTGTTTGTCGGTTCTTTCTTAGTAATGTGAGGAATCAATGCTTGAGCGTCGAGTCAACTGCGCAATCCAAAACAAGCAACGTAAATTTTCCAGTTAACTTAATCCGCACTTTAGCAATACTAATGGTTATTCTTGTTCACGCCTCATTCTTTCCATATAAAATTCCTGGTGAAATAAATTCTGCTATAATGGTGAATTGGTTTGCCGCTGATTTTTTTGGCGCTATCGGTTATCTGGGTGTTCCCCTGTTTGTGATGTTAAGTGGTGCACTGTTATTAAACCCTGCTAAGGCTGATGAACCTATGGGAGCGTTCTTTAAAAAAAGGTTCAATAGGATTGGTTTGCCGCTGATTTTTTGGACTGTCGTGTTTTTTGTTTGGAACTTCATAGTTTGGGAGAAACCAATTACCGTCCTAAACATTGGGCAAGGGTTGATTTCTGGTTCATATCCAATTTTATGGTTTCTTTATTTGCTTGTTGGTTTGTATTTGATTACGCCAATCTTGCGCACATTGGTGAAGCATATTGACCGTAGAAAATTCAAATTTTTGCTCATTTTATGGTTTGTAGGCACCATTTCTGTTTCAATTGTTCACACTTTCACTGATTTCAACTATAATCCACTGATGTTTGTCATCACCGATTGGGTAGGATTCTTCCTCTTAGGTATCTACCTAACAAAAACAAAAATACATTCATTTTTTGCGTATCTTGGATTATTCTTTGGTTTGTTAGTAGCGATTATGGGGGACTGGTTCCTTACAGCCTCCATGGGTGAACAGTACACCGGCTATTTTCATAGTTATCTTAGCTTCAACATGATAGTTGCATCAGCCTGCCTATTTCTGATCCTAATTAGAATTCCTCAGGGTAAAATTGACACAGGCAGAATTATCATCAACCGTTTAATTCATTGGATTGAACAGAATACTTTGCCAATCTATTTAGTGCACATTATTGTTTTGGAGTCACTTCACCTAGGGCTTTTAGGTTTTTCCATCCCTTACACAAACAACCTACTAGTCGATGTGCCGTTAATCACTCTTGTTACTTTTGTATTGACAGTTGTCATTGTATATCCCTTAAAGAAAATACCTGTCGTAACGAAACTTATCGGTTAATATTGCCTAAACGGTTGACTTATGTAAAGCAGAACAAACAATGATCTTCAGTTTGCGAAGTAAGATATAGTTGGCATTTCAACTGAAGGGTCCAAACTTTCTCCCAAGATTTTATGCAATTATATTTTATTTGCTGATATGAAGTTAAAAATGAGCGGGGTTTTCCATTCCAATAATATATCGAAAATTTTGCTACCAATATTTAAGGTGTGACTAGGTCTAAGTTTGATGAAGTTCACAGGTTGAGTAGCTAGAAATGCAGCATGTAAATAAGAGAATAGTGGACACGGAAAAGGGAGTTCACACCCACAGCAAACCTGTTTGCTATTTTTGCGAAGAAATTATTGAATTAGGGGAAGAAATTGTCCTAAGGAAAAAAGAAGGTTGTTACCATAGAAAATGTTACGACTCTCTTTTCTCTCTAAAATTGAATTGGATGAATTTTCAAAAATTGCGCTAGCACACAACTAACAAAGCATAACTAACCAGTCTATATCAACCCGAATTATTGCAGCTTTTCACAAATACATACAACACAAAATTTGAATATCATTTACGAATCATTTTATAGATGTACAATTTCGGTTGGATGGTTGTGCAGTCTAGATCATATAAAAAGAAAAAAGCAATAACAATAGTAGCAGGATTCATTTTCATGTATGCTGGTTTCATAATATTTTTGTATCCCATGATTATCTCATCTTTGACTCTACCTCTGAATTTGTCTAGCACTCCTAGAATTTTCAGCTTTGAAGATGAGTTGAAAAGTGTCAGCAAGACTTCTGGTACTCCTCTGGTTTTTTCTTCTCCAATTGATAGTCGACAGAAAGCTGTTGAATGTCAAAACGGAGATTTTATCATATGGGACCTCGAATCACCGGAGAAAACCGTAGACTTAACCTTCAATGTTTACTGGAAAGAATTACCAACCCTTGCCAACGAAACACTTAGCATCGCCCAAATATGGGCTTTAGACGATGAAACCTGGCTTGATATCTTCATTACAACTCTTTATTGTGATCTATACGGGAACAGAGGATGGAATTTTTGGACTCGAATACCCGATAGTTATTCTATCTCTGTTTCTAGCGACATCGTTTATGCACTTGAAACTGACCGCTGGTACACAATTAGGATGACCGCTGATTTGAACACAGGCAATTACAAGTTATACTTGGATACAATTGAGATTGCCTCGATTACAGCAAATAAAGTAGTTCCAGATGATATTTACATTGATTTCTTCAGGTTGGGTGTTGATGCACGAGGCAATACAACCTTTGTCAACTATTATGATGACGTTATGGTATCCCTTCTCGATTCGTCTCCACCTCCATCCCAGTGGTCATTGAGGATAACGTCTTCTCAGGGTGGTTCAACTGATCCCTGTGGCACCATGATTCTCGACCATGGAGAAAACATTACTGCAAAGGCTACACCTGTCACAGAATTTGCTTTCATCAAGTGGATTTTCGATGGTATGGATTATAGCATAAACTCAACGATTACACTTCCTCCACAGGCTGTAGATACACAACACACATTGCATGCGGTTTTCGAAACCACAAGTTCAGAATTCAATTGGCTCCCGCTGCAAATGATAGCAGTAGGAATAATCGTAAGCGGCGGATATTTGCTATGGTCACAGAATAAAAAGGAATCAGCTGAAAATTCAACTTAAAGAAAAATAAGGAGTACTCCAAGGCTCAATAATTCTAATAAATCCAGCAAAGAAGGAAACCAATAAAATAGTAAGAGTAGCTACAAATCACAACTCAATTGTTTTCTCTCTGAAACCAACAACAAATTCGTCATTCGCAGCTTTTTCTTCTGCCTGGAATCCTAATACATGATTACAATACGGACAAACACTGACCATTCGATTTGTACCACTTCGGAAATCTAGCATAACAAGAGCTCTACCGAATACTTTCTTGCACTCAGGGCAAGAAATCCCTACAC
>Ga0209536_100011064_pt1 | contig 13243 bp, 12 predicted proteins | sample DeeMarSeWOR28_12_FD_187461 | JGI IMG/M metagenome (GOLD analysis project Ga0209536, IMG submission 187461) | Marine sediment microbial communities from White Oak River estuary, North Carolina - WOR-2-8_12 (SPAdes) (version 2) | ecosystem: Environmental > Aquatic > Marine > Intertidal zone >...
CAGTTTTCGTCCGATCCCGGTTTCAAACTTTTCAAGAAGGGCTTCACCGACAAGAATACCGTTCTCGTCTTCCGGTGTCAGGTAGCGTCCCTTGAAAACGGCTGAACCGATAAACGAAACATTCGCCTCAGCCCGCGGCTCGATGCCCACCAGGGTGACGCCGCTTGAGTGCCTGGCGTTGTTGGCAATGGCATTAACGCGCACCCGTCGGGCCCAGCGGGCGCCGGGGGGTAGCTTTTCAGACAGGGCTTTTTCAGCCACCCGGCTGTCGGCCATGCTGTTTTCGATGGATGGATCGTCATGATACCCTCTGTGGTGAATTTGAATATGGCCGGTGAGGGTGGCAATGCCGTTTTTGACCATTCCCACCGCAATCCCGCGCATCAGGGCTCCCAATAAGATCATACTCCAGACCCCGATGATCACCGCCACCAGAATAACAATCGTACGCCGCGGATTACGCCAAACATTGCGCCACGCAAGCAGAATAAACATTGTAAGCACCTAACCCGGACCTATCTGATGGCCGGATTCAACTCTATCAATAAGTCCACAAAATTCGAAATCAGAAGCACGAAATGCGAAATGGTTCGACACGCCGTTCGACAGGCTCACGGTCCTGAGCAGAGTCGAAGGACTCGCCACCCTGAGCTAAGTCGAAGGGCAAATCCTAAATTCAAATGATCCAGTCTAAAATCTACAATCCGCAATCCGCAATCCAAAATCTAAAATCTAAACGGCCGTCATGGCTTCCACCGGCCGCAATCGACGAATCTTTAAAGCCGGGTACAGAGCCGCGAAAAAAGTGAAAAACAACACCATAAACGGCCCGGTGGTAACGGATAGAAACGACAGCTTGGGGTACATCCGGCCGCTAATGCCGAATTGACTGAGGAGCTCCGACCCGCCGGAAAAATCAATACCGTGCACCTGAAAATAGGCGGTCACCGCGATTCCGATACCAATGCCGGCAATGATACCGATCAGGGTAATGGTCATGGATTCGAGCAACAGGATTTTGGTTAACCGTTGCGGCGTTGTACCGATGGCCATCATCACGCCGAATTCTCTGGTACGCTCAAATATGGCCATCAAAAATGTATTCAAAATACTGAAGGCCACCACGATGATCAACAGACCATAAAAGATGAGTCCGCTGATCAAATCCATCTCTATCGCCTGCCGCAGGCCCGGCATCAGCTCCTGCCAGTCCAGTGCCTTCAGTTTGTCACGGCCCGCCATGCCCGCAAGGGCGGTTTGCAATTTGACCTTTATCCCGGTGACGTCTGATAAAGATTTTGCGATGATGACAACTTCATGCACGGCCTGACCCATCGAAAAGGTATCTTGAAAGGTGGTTAAAGGGATTTGCATGGCCCCACGATCGAACTCGTCGATGCCGGAGCTGAAAATGCCCTTAACGCTGACAACCGTGGCGGCAATGGATCCATCCCGGCCCTGACCGAGCAGCGTAAGCTCATCGCCGATTTTGGTTCGCAGGTTCCTGGCCAGCAATTTTCCGACGATTGCCTGGTTGCGATCGTTGCCTGCCAGAAAATGTCCCTCGCGCACCAGCTGTTTGAGCCGCGAAACCCTTGTTTCCTTTTGCGGATCAACGCCGGTAACGACAACGCCATAGGTTCTGTCTGCCGATGAAACCAAAGAAAAGGCCTGGCCCCTGAACGTATAAGCGGCAACTTCCGGAATTTGAGCGACCACTTTGGCAATGGCCTGCGGCTGCGGTATGACAAACCGAATGCTTTTTTTGTGCTGGTATGCTTCGGTCTGGACTTGCAGGTGACCGGTGCTGATTTTGACCGAAGTGTTGATCATGGTTTCATAGCTGCCGAATTGAAAAGACAGCATAAACACCAGCAGAACAGAGGCAAATGTGATGGCGCACACGGTTAAAAGCGTACGCCGGGGATTGCGCCAGATGTTGCGCCGGGCCATTTTGGTTTCTATGGACACAGGGCTATCTCCTGCGTTGTTTAAGGCTGCTCAAGGTAAACAGGCGGTCCGGTAGACTGGATTTGAATTCCAGCGATGTATAGGTCAGCTGGGTATATCGATTCTCCTCATCCACATTTCGCATGCGCCATACTTTCGGGAACAAGCGATCACCGATCATCTGGATTTGCATGGCGGTCATGATTTTGACCGGATTGAGATCTTCATCGAAAAATTCTTCACTCAGCCAGATGTGATCTTCCCGAATCTTAAGGCGCTGCATGCCCCAGACCACCGGGGCGTTGGGTTTGGGGATAGACTCAATCACGTAGACGGTCTTATTATCGTGGGTCTCGGTTGCGACGATGGTATGGGTGTAATCCAGCAGCAGGCTGTCGGATTTGGCCAGATCGTTGTTGGAAAAGTCCGACCCCATCCAGGACTGGCTCATCATGGAGGGGGGCACTTTGATGACCCGATTGACCTTGGGGTTGTAAATCCACATTTCGCGGCCTTTTTTTAAGGTGCCGTTGCCATAATCCTTTGGCGGGGCTTCGATGTAAAACAGGCTGTCCTTTTGTCCCCGGGTCCAGGCCTTGATGGTCATGGAACGCTCCCAATCTTCGCGATGAATCAACATCTCGACGGTACCGATGGATGCTTTGCCGCGCCAGTAATCAAACCCATCCCGGACAATCTGATCGGCATCCCGGGCAGGGCAGGGAACAGTTGCGGTCAAAATGACGGGTAACATCATCATATAAAATGGAAATATTCGCCGCATCATTTCTTTTCCCTTCTATAGCGATTGTCAAAAAAACGTTCCGTTTGCGGAAGGTTTTTTTGCTACAAGCGCTTATGCCGCTATCCTTTTATGCGGAACGTATTTATGACAAGCGGTATAATATCTGAACCGATTAATCTTTTGTGGCCAATCCCCTTATAACGGTCTCCAAAAAATCCCGGGCAGTTGCGGCAGGATCAAACGCATCGTCGAACCAGGCCTGCAGAAACATGGCATCCCAGGTGCCCACCAATGCGGCTGCCATGGGTTCAGGTTTCACATCCGGGCGAAATTCGCCGCTGTTGATGCCTTCATGGATCAAAGCGGAAACGATATGGCGATAATCCTCGTACAGTTGCTTGAAAGCACCCTTAAATCGCTGGTGCATTTGCGCCGAAGAGGAAGCCGCCCAGAATTCCATAACCAACACAAAGACATCCCGGATCTCATCCCACAGTCCCATCAGGCTGTCATTTAAGGCTTTCAGACGGTCGGCCGCGCCGCCGCTCAGGGATGAAATTCTAACAATTGCGGCATTTTCGGTCTTTTTTTGATACCACTGGAAGACGGCAAAAAACAGATCTTCTTTGCTGTTAAAATACTCATACACGGTTCCTTTACCGATCTTGGCCTGAACGGCGATGTCGGCAACGGCCGCACTGGAATAGCCTTTTCGCGCAAACACAACAGCGGCGGCTTCGACGATCTGATCCTTTTTGTGCTGGCGAGGCGTTTTCGGAGCGCTCAATGCGTATTCCCTCCATAATTGACTGATTGTTCAAAATAATAATAGCTTGAAAATATATGTAAAACAGTAAAAACGATGTTAAAAAATAATAAAGTGACCGACCGGTCGGTCATAATGTAGCGCAATCAAAACCGGGCGTCAAGTAAAATGAGAAAAACTCAAAAATTGTTAATGGGTTTGATTGACTCAACCAGCACGAGCTCTTCGCACCTATTGCGGAGTTTATTGTTCTCAAAAGACTCTCGCGAAAAATTAATTGGTTTTATGCCAAAACCTGATAAACTATTTAGTATCAGGATGTTTGTGCGACAGGAGCCTGCAAAAAACTGGATTTCAGGGGTGATATGAAAGGTTTATCTTGATGGTGAAGCGGCGGCTGATACTGATTATAGGCATTTCGCTAATTACCCTGGGCTTTGGGCTTTTGTGGCCTTTCGAATGGTTGTCATGGTCGTTTCACCATTTAGGATTCTATTTTGTCCTGATATCCGTTTTTCTATGGCTGATCGTGTTGCTTAAGTCATGCCACCGCAATATTTTACCGTTTCTAAAAAAACAGTATCCAGGATTCGTTGCATCTATCATATTCATTAGCCTGATTTTCACCATGTCACCGCCGTATTTCAAGATACTCGCCGACGAAAGTAACCTCATCGGCACATCGATGTCGATGCATAACAATAAAACCGTTTGGATTCCCCATCAGGGTCTCAATTTAAATTATGAGAGATTTAAGCCAGCCACCGTTGCGAATAAAAGACCGATTCTCTATCCTTTTGCGGTTGCGATTTTCCATAGCCTGATAGGCTATTCAGCTAACAATGGGTTCGTCGTCAACTTTATCTGCGGCCTTTTGATCCTGTTCTTTTTTTATGTGTTTATTGCGCGCTTCTATGCGCGCGATCTTGCCATTTTATCACTTTTTATTTTTGCTGCCATTCCGATATTTAGCTTCTGGATTACCTCCAGCGGCTTCGAAGGGTTAAATTTGCTCTTCATTATTTTGTTTTTTATAGCGTACCATCGCTTTCTTGTGACCAAAGATGCGCCAGCAGCCGAATTGCTTTTCTTAACATTCGTTTTGCTCGTGCAGTGCCGTTACGAGTCCCTTATTTTCGGAATTATGCTATTGATACTTTTACCACGGTTGCTCCGCAAGGATATGATCAAGCAATATTCCCTTGTTACGTTTTTCACGCCGCTCCTGATAGTGCCGATTTTATGGCAACGGCGGCTCTTTCTGGATCTTATCGAACCGGTCCGGATGAATTCAGAGCTGTTAAAAACATCCGGCCAGGGATTCCATTGGCAGAGTTTATGGATCAATTCTTCTAAAAATATCTTTACATTTTCAGGCCTAGATCCAAACTACGGATTTAGCGCCATTGTTTCGGTATTGAGTATAGCGGGTGCTTATATGCTCATAAAAGAGGGCGTCACAAGGTCCGGTAACATGGCATCAGAGACCCGCTATGTCGTTTTTGCCGGAACGCTCATGTTCATTCTTTTATTTTTGATTTATTCAGCCTATCAATGGGGCAATTTCAACTTACCGATTTCAAACCGGCTGGCCGTCGTTTTCTTACCTTTTTTTGTCTTCGCCAGCATTCATTGTATTTATAAAATCTTCGGCCCCGTGCAACTCCAGGCTAAAATATTTTTATTTGTTTTTTTCAGCTTAAACCTTGTCTGCTTCTGGCCTTACGCGGCTCATCAAAAAATTATTCATGTTCTCCAACCGAGCTGTGAATACAATCAGGTTATCAACTATTTTGATGATCGTTATCAGACCCAGGCAGAGAAGATACTGCTCATTTCAGATCGTCCCGGCCAATATTTGATCCACGGCTATAGCTCTATCGATTTTGAATACGCCAATGACCATACAGCCGAATTGGCAGGCGGCTTCAATAACTACTTTGATCGTATTTTCGTTTTGCAGCGCTGTTCATCTGCAACGGGGACTCCAGGGGTTAATAACCAGCTCAATTCCGCCTATAAACTGAACCACACCAGCAAGATAAAGTGCAGCGCGCAAAGTTTTATAAGCATATTGGAGGTCTTGGAAATTGATTAGATCCTCGGGTGTGCTGAAAACGGATATGTTCTGAGCCCCTTTGCCGACTATTGGCACAAGCTACCATTTTTGGGCACAAAATGGGCTTTTGAGGGTGCGCACAGCCCGCCCATAATATTTTCCAACCTATTTAAAATATTATATTTATTTTATTTTTTGCGGAATGGCACGGAGGTTGCTGAGATTAGCGCAGACCGTTTATGACTTTGCAGAGGTGTCGGTTTAACGCACACCTGGAGGCATTATAATCATGACTTGCGCTGATACAAAAAACATCATTGTCAATCATCCGGGTTATGGGGGATTTACGCTCGTGGAACTGATGATCGTCATTGCCATCATCGGCTTGCTTTCAGCCATTGCCGTTCCGAATTATATATCCTACCGCAAAAAAGGTCAGGTTGCTCAAGTCGCTGCCAATCTGAAAAACTTTGAGAAGGCTTTTATCGCTTATGCCATCGATTATGAAAATTTTCCCAACGACTGCCACACAGACTCAGGTCCCTATGGCCTGCCGAACGCTGAGATGGAAGCCTATATTTCAGTAAAAGAATGGGCGGCACCCACCGCCCTGGGCGGGCGCTATAACTGGGAAGGACCGGATTATTACGCTTATGCCGGCATATCCGTAGACGGCGCAACGGCCGATGTAAAGTATTTGCGTCATCTGGACGCAATGCTCGACGATGGCAACCTGGGCTCTGGAAGATTCCGGCAGATCGGTGGTCGATATACCTACATTATAGATGAATAATGATCGTAATGATGAGCGCCGAAGAATTAAGTCAAAGCTTTGGCTTTCAGGCGCAGCGCAATCGTTTCTCCGATCAGTCTGCGTTCCTGCTCAGATAACTTTAAAAAACGAACCTTCATGCCGCGTACAACAATTTCTTCATTGATGACATTTTGATTGTTCCAAATGACCTCGGCCTGAAAGCGATGCGTCGTGCCCTGGTTCAACAGAATTTTAATCGTAAAAGATTCTCCGACCGGAAATGGGTGCGGGCAGGTGATAAATGCGCCACTGGTGGTAAGTTCCTTTATTCCGACTTTCATCACACCAGCGGCCTTTTCAATCAAGCCGGGACTTTTTAATTGAACTCTCTCGGCCTGCGCTGTTTGCGCCTGAACGTCAAACTGCAAATGTTGCATGTTCTTGCTATCGGTATCGCCCAAAGCCTGCTTTTTAAAACGCGACACCAATCTAAAAAAAATGAAAAACAGCAGGGCCAGGATGATCGATATCAGCGGCAGGCTATGTATGATGGGGCTGTTTCCGTCCATAGGGGTCATATCACGATTTTTGATCTCTACCTATCAGCGTATACCGTCCAATGGTTTTTGTCTACCAGAATAATTCTGCTTCAATTTTTGGAATAGGATTTGACATAATATTCTGTTTATTTTATAGTGGCTTACGGGATCAAAAGGCCATTATGGATTTGAAATCTCCCCCCCGATGTTGAATCTGAATAATGTGCCATGGTTGATATCGATTACATAAAAGAATTTCAGGGCCAAAAAGAATCCGCCAAGCCGCCGGCAACCAGACGATCGGCATATGATCGTCGCTCCGGTGAAGATAAGCGTGCTCGCTATAATCTGGATTACTTCATGGATGGCGGCAAAGAACGCCGCAATGGCAAGGAAAGGCGTCAAATCGGTGAACGTCGCAGCGGTTGGGCGCGGGTATACAAATGGTGTAGCGTATTTTTAGGAAAAAAAGTGTCTTAAGGCCATCCGCTTGCAGGACGGGCTCTCAGCATAGATGAGGCAGGGTAAGATCGAAGCGACCCTGCCTTTTTGGTTGGTTATTTTTCGTCCATTTTTTGGCGCAGACGCCGAATGGTGCTTTTATAATCCTGGCGGCCAAAAATGGCCGAACCGGCGACAAAGACATCTGCACCGGCAGCCGCAACAGCGCCAATGGTTTTTTCGTTCACACCACCGTCAACTTCGATTAAAACCTTAAGGCCTCGATCCTGAATTTGCTTGCGCAAGGCTTTGATCTTACCAATGCTGTTGGGAATAAATACCTGGCCGCCAAAGCCGGGATTGACGCTCATAATTAAGACATAGTCGAGATATTCAAGCATGGATTCAAGGCTTGCCACCGGCGTGGAAGGATTCAGGACAACACCGGCGCGCGCGCCGCAATCCTTTATGAGCTGAACCGTGCGGTTCAGATGAATGCAGGTTTCAATCTGGACTGAGATATAGGCGGCTCCGGCAGCGGCAAATGCCGCAATATAATTGTCGGGGTTCTCGATCATTAAATGCACGTCTATTGGTAAATTCGTAACTTTGTGTACGGCTTCTACGATGAGCGGCCCGATCGTAATGTTCGGCACAAAATGGCCGTCCATCACATCCGCATGAATCCAGTCGGCGCCGGCCGCCTCAACCGCTTTGATTTCTGCTCCAAGTTTCGAAAAATCAGCTGACAGAATCGATGGTGCAATCAGTTTCATCATAATCTCCCCAAAAAGTGATTCGTTTGTTGTCCGTCGTCCCTTGTTGGTAGCTCGCTTTTGAGGTGCTTTTATTATCGGGTTCAAAGGTTCAGCGTTCAGAGGGTTAAAGGTTTGGTTGACGTAAAGTAAATATCAGGGGACTGATAATAGAGCAAATTTAGAAAATACAGCAGCTCACTGCGACTGCCACAGATCAGACCCGTCGAACCTCTGAACCCTTGAACGCTGAACCTTTGAACCTTAGTACGTGTTATACCGTTGCGTTTTTATCAATTTGTCATTTTCATACAAAAAAACAGTGGCCTCGCGGTCGGTCGGAATCAGAAGCCAGATTTCTTCACCGGCTTTAACAAAATCATCAAAGAGATCGTTTGTAAAGCCGGCCGTATTGATGCGAACGCGAATGTGACGATTTAAAAATCCGCTGTCCAGCCGATAGCTGAAAAGATTTCCGGTAGCCGTCCCCGAGGAATCGCCTGCGCTTTCCAGCTGTGTTTCGCGATTGATCAGCAGGCGCACGATGCTGCCGGTGACAACCCGCTGACCGGACACGGGTTCATGCTCGACAACGGTGTTGCGCGGTTTATCGGGTTGATCGGTTGATTTGAGCTCACCGATAACCAGGCGATAGCGTTCGATCGATTGCAATGCGTCCTCAAGCGTTAAACCGGCCAGGTCCGGCATTTTAAAGGCCGCCGGACGCCGCCCCAGACTCACCAGGAGATCAATGCAGGACCCGCGAGATACCACCGTACCCGGTGCAGGGACCTGGGCCAGGACGAGATCCTTTTCCACTACCCGGTCGTAGGTTCGCGCAACTTCACCCTGACACATGTCATTTTCATCCAGAATAATATTGGCCTGTTGAACCGAAAGTCCAAGCAAATGCGGCATCGCGAAGGTCTTGGGGCCTTTGGACAATATGATTCTGACGTCCCGACCTTTTTTAATTTCTGAACCGGGTTGCGGATCCTGAAAAACAACGTGATTTTTGGGGATGTCACCCGTGTATTCTGATCCTTTGACCTTCGTGTTGAGCTCCAGTTCGGTCAGAATTTCAAGCGCGTAAACGACATCCTTGCCTTCCAGATGCGGCACAATAACCGTATCTTCGCTTTTGATGATCAACGTCAGGGTCAGATAGGCGCTGATGCCGGCAACCAGCACAAATACGAATCCCATTCCGGCGATTTTGGCTATTTTGACAATCACTTTTTTCTTTTCAATCGCGCTAAAAAAAATCCATCCATGTGCTCGATAAATGCAAGCGTTGTAAATCCGGTAGCGTAATTTATACTCGATCGAATGGCAGCGGGAAGCTTTCCCAAATCATTATCTATAACAAAATCCGCTTGGTTTTTCAAAAAATCCTGGATGACCGCTTCATTTTCTTCGGGCTCCATGCTGCAGACGGCATACACCAGAACGCCATTGGGTTTAACCCGGGCGGCCAGGTTTGTCAGGATTCGTTTTTGGATCTCAGACCGGCGCAGCAGGCGTGCCGGCGATGATTTCCATTTAATGTCCGGATTGCGACGCATAACGCCCAAGCCGGAGCAGGGGGCATCTACAAGAATCCGGTCATAACGGTCGGAGGGGGATTCGGCCGGATACCGATCCAGATTTTCGCTGACGGTTTTGACAATGGATACACCCAGACGCTGCATTTCGGCGTTCAGCAGCCGGAGTTTTTCAGGATTCTTATCCAAAGCCCAGATCGTACCCTGGTTTTGCATCAGTTGGGCCATATGGGCGGTTTTACCCCCCAGACCGGCACATGCATCCAGAACGGATTCTCCCGGATGCGGGCTTAACAGCAAGGACACCAGCTGGGCGGCCTCATCCTGAACCTGAAACCAGCCCTTTTTGAAAGCTTCCAGATGCGGGATGGCATGTTTGGGGTTGTGGATACATATCCCGTCCGGTGCAAAGCGTGTCGGCGCTAATTGCTCAACCTGAGGTTCAAGGGAGCGCCGCAATAATTCCCGATTGGTCTGAAGCGTGTGGGTTCGCAGCGTAATGGGCGGGATGGTGTTTATCGATTCGGACAATTTGATAATGGTTTCCGCAGGCAGGCGTTTGAGCCATCGCTTGGCGAGCCACTCCGGTATCGATTGGGTCTTGGTTAGATAGGCCAGCGGATCTTGCTGGAAAGTTGAAAAAGACACGTCGCAATAATTGGCGGCCGCTTTACGCAAAAGCGCATTGACGAAACCGGCTGCTCGCGAGCTCTGGGACTTTTTGGTTAATTCGACGGCGGTATTGACGGCCGCTGAAGTCGGTATGCGATCCAGAAAAATAATCTGAAATAGCGCCAATCGCAGTATATTCAAAACAACGGGCTGGATCCGATCTAAAGGGGCATTGGAAAAATGAGAGATAACATGATCCAGGCGGCCGCGCCATCTTAAAACACCATATACCAGGGCATTTAGCAATGACCGGTCGCGCCTTGAGAGGTAATCGTCCCCCTGGGGGAGCTCCAGTAAAATGCGGTCAAGGGTCTTCTCCTCCCGGTCTAATCTGTTGAGCACACTTAAGGCGCTCTGTCGGGCATCGGCCATCAGTGCATACCATTAATGCTATTGGAAAAGTAAGCGCACACAGCGATCATCTTCCTTACCGTGATTAGATGTTCTGGAGTAATGGAATTATGGAATGCTGGATAATCGGGTTCGGTGGTTTGACGATTAAGCTGATCGGGATGAATTTAATTGAAATTAAATTCATGTCAACGGGAGCTTTTATAGCGATTGTCAAAAAAACGTTCCGTTTGCGGAAGGTTTTTTTGCTACAACCGCTTATGCCGCCATCCTTTTGTTCGGAACGTATTTATGACAAGCGGTATAATTCCCACTATTCCATTATTCCACCCTTCCATTATTCCACGGTCTGCCGTGTGCTAAACACCCCCTTTTGAAGTGATATAAAAGTGTGGCACCGTTTGGGAGAATCTTTATATTAAGCGTGTTCCCGGCGGCAGCTGATATCCTCGCAGAAAATCTGCGATGGCCAGGCGTTTTCCGGAAGGGCCCTGAATCTCTAAAATTGATAATGCCCCGCTTCCGGTGGCAACCAGCAGCTCTTCGGGAAAACCTTTGAGGATGGTGCCGGCGGGTTCCGATACCGGTTCATCTATCGGGGCGGCTTTCAATATCTTCAAGCGATTTTGATTGTGAAACGTAAATGCCCCGGGCCAGGGTGTCATCCCCCGTATAAAGGGCTCTAGTTCTTCGGCTGTTTTTTGCCAGTCGATGCGGCCGTCTTGCTTTTTCAGCAGGGGCGCATACGTTGCGCTGTCGTGGTCCTGCCGCGAAGGTTGCAGTTTTTGGTCGGCCAGCTGCTGCAAGGTTTGCAGCAGTGTGTCGGCGCCCAGCACTGCCAGACGGTCGTGCAGGCTGGCGGCGGTATCGGTGGGCAAAACAGGTTCCGGTCGAGAGATGAGCATATCACCTGTATCCATGCCCGCATTCATAAACAGGGTCGTCACACCGGTTTGTGCTTCGCCATTGATAATGGCCCATTGAATGGGTGCCGGGCCGCGGTATTTCGGCAACAGCGATGCGTGGACATTGATGGCGCCTATTTTGGGTATCTGCAGAATGTTTTCGGAAAGAAGGTGGCCGTATGCGATGACGATGAGTAAATCGGGCTGAATCTGCCGGAGTTTTTCTGCAAATTCGGCGGTATTGGGTTTTACAGGCTGCAGCAAATTTAAATTCAATTCCAGTGCTTTTTGTTTAACCGGTGAGGCAACGAGTTTGCGTCCACGGCCTTTGGGCCGGTCAGGCTGCGTAACAACCTGTTTCAGATGGTAACCTTCTTGGTGTAGTGCTTGCAGAGACGGCACGGCGAAATCGGGCGTGCCCATGAAGATAATGGAGAATTTATTTTTCACTGAGACCGCAATTTCTTTTTAATCCGGCGCGTGTACATCTGTTTTTTCAAAGCGCTGATGTGATCGATAAATAATTTACCTTTGAGATGGTCGATTTCATGCTGTAAGACGATGGCCAGTATACCTTCAGCTTCCAATTGTAAGGGGCGGCCCTCGCGGTCGAGACCTTCAACCAAAATCGAAGCATACCGTTTCACATCTGCACGGAACTCGGGAACACTCAGGCAGCCTTCGTTTTCAGACAGAATTTCGCCCTCCTGCTCGACGATGCGCGGGTTGATCAGGACCTGTAATGCGCCTCCATCTTCGGAAGGTGAGATATCGTAAATCAGCACGCTGCGGTTCCAGCCGACCTGGATAGCCGCCAGGCCTACACCCGGGGCCGCATACATGGTCTCGGACATCTGATCGATCATTTTTTGAACGTCACCATCGATGTTGTCCAATTCACGGGTCGGATTGCGTAATACGGTATCCGGATATGTCAGAATTTTAAGCTTGGACATAATATGGGTTTACCTTAGATACGAATAAAGGCTCTGTCGGGTTTCCGTAAACGATGCCGGTGAATTTTTCTCATTATCTCACAAAGATGAGCGCTTTTTCAACCCGTTTGCGATTTGACGGCCTTTTTTTCGTGTGAAACCTGCCAGATATTGACGCTGGTCATAACCGCTGAAATGAGACCAACGATGATGACAGGAAACATTTGCAGCGCATGATTGGCCACTGTAAATCCGGCGGCGGCGTCCGATGGAGTCCCAAACAGGGTCATGGCAAAGACGCCGCCGGCTTCCCACAGCCCCCAGAATCCGGGAACCGATGGCAGGGCGATAAACAGGCAAATGATGACCATGACAGCAAACATTTCAACATAGGATAAATCCACCCCCGGGCTGCCAAGACTGAACACGTAATACGATATGGCAGCTGTGATCCATACCAGCAGTGAGTAGACGGCACACACCAGTATTTTCCAGGGATATTTTACTAACGTAAAGCCTAAGGCAATATTGTCAATAAACCGATTAAACGGTTCACATGCCTTTGCGCGAATTTTTTTTCGAGTCGATTCAGCGGCAAAGAAGGCCAATTCCGGCAGGGCCAGGATCACTCGCTGGATGTTGCGGCGAATTGAAGCGATGCTGACGGCAACCATCCCGGCGATCAACAAAATGCCCATCAGAATAATTTTGCTGAAAACAGCCTCGAGGGTGGCACGATTGAGCTTTAAATCGCCGAATATGATTTCCGTATCTGTATTGATATCGACGGCCGCCAGGGTGATCACCGCGAAGATCACCAGAGCAGC
>Ga0209536_100011065_pt1 | contig 13242 bp, 4 predicted proteins | sample DeeMarSeWOR28_12_FD_187461 | JGI IMG/M metagenome (GOLD analysis project Ga0209536, IMG submission 187461) | Marine sediment microbial communities from White Oak River estuary, North Carolina - WOR-2-8_12 (SPAdes) (version 2) | ecosystem: Environmental > Aquatic > Marine > Intertidal zone >...
ACGGTTTAGCTCAGGAGAATGTCAGTGTGAAGCAAGTCACTATAGATGTTGGCTTTAGTAACGCTGATCTATCTGAGGTTCTCAAAACCATTGAGGATAAAACCGGGTACAGATTTATTTATGACGAAAAAGATATCTCATATAAATCTGGATTCACAGTTAATGCAAGAAAAAGATCGGTAGCAGATCTGCTTACCGAAATCTCCAGGACATACGATTTACATTTCAAGCAAGTAAATAATAATATCAGTATTAAGAAAAACGACGGATCTCTTCCAAAAAAAGCACAACCTATTCAAATTATTATCCAGGATATTGATGTCACAGGCAGGGTAATTTCTGGTGAAGATAATGAAGGGCTTCCGGGAGTAAACGTAATTGTGAAAGGAACTTCTGCCGGAACAGTTACGGATGTTCAGGGGAATTATAAAATTACGGTTCCGGGTACAGAAGCAGCCCTGGTGTTTAGCTCAGTTGGATACATTACGGAAGAAATACTTGTTGGCAATCAAACCATCATAGATGTCACCTTGATGCCAGATATTACGCAGCTTGAGGAGTTGGTAGTAATTGGATACGGTACTCAGAAAAAGAGCGATTTAACCGGTGCAATTTCTTCAATCAATGAAGAAGATATGAAAACGACAATTGTCAATTCCTTTGAGCAGGCGTTGCAAGGAAGAGCAGCAGGTGTTCAGGTATTTCAAAATTCCGGTCAACCTGGTGGCGGTGTTTCGATAAGAGTACGAGGAGCGAATTCAATCAACTCATCTGCTGAGCCTTTATATGTAATTGATGGAGTACCCATTAGTGGGGAAGCTGAGGGGACTGCAATAGGATTTGACTGGGCCGGGGGCGGAAATGGGCAAACAGCTGTAAGTGCACTGGCTACCATAAATCCTTCAGATATTATTTCGATCGAAGTTTTAAAGGATGCATCTACTACGGCTATTTATGGTGCTCTTGGAGCCAATGGCGTTGTTATGGTTACTACAAAATCGGGGCAAAAGGGTAAAGCACGCGTAAGTTTTGATACCTGGGCCGGGGTTCAAACTCAAAAGAAGCGATATGATTTATTAAACACAGACCAGTACATTCGATATGCTACTGATTTGGGGAATCTACAGGATCCTGTCGCTATCCCTGTACGTATCACAGATCCACAATATGCTTCCTATCTTCAAAATGATACCGATTGGCAGGATGCTATTTTTAAGGACGGTCTCATGCAAAATTATAATTTGAGTGTTTCTGGTGGTAATGATATGAGCAGTTATATGTTCTCTGCAGGTTATATGGATCAGGAGGGCGTAGTTGTAAATACTGGTTTCAAACGATTTAATTTTAGAGCTAATAGTGATTTTACAATTGGGAAATTTAAATTTGGTGAGACACTGACTACCTCAATAAACGACCAGAGACCATATCAGGATGCTGGCGGAAGATCTCAGGTGGAACACGCTATTAAAATGGCTCCATATCTTCCTGTCTATAATCCTGATAATCTAGGCGGATTCCAGGGGCCACTATCTCCACTTGATAATCAGGATGCTGAAAATCCAGTTCGAGCCATGACATTGACAGATAGAGTTAATGGTAGTGAAACGCTACTTGGAACCCTTTACGGACAGTGGGAAATTATTGATGGATTAAGGTTGAAATCCCAGGCTGGCATGAATTATCGCAACTATAATGAGAATCAGTTTATACCCATGTTTGATGATGCGCAAAATGATGGTGGTGGTCAGCACTTTAATGATAAGGCGAGAATCATGAAGAACCACTCTAAAACACAATCACTGATCTGGACGAATAGTTTAACATATACTAAAACATTTGCTGTCGATCATAATATAGAAGCATTATTAGTCGCAGAAACTCAATCGGTAGATTATTCAAGGGTAAACGCATCAAGTACAAACCCGATTACTGATCAGCTGCAACAACTGAGTTTAAATGAAGCAAGTTTAAGTTCCAATTCTTCTGAATACCGTAGGATTGGGTATGTTGGCAGATTAAACTACAATTTTAAAGGAAAGTACATGTTAGCGGCCTCCTATAGATCAGATGCCTCCTCTCGTTTTGGTGCAAACAATAGGTGGGGTAATTTCCCGTCCCTTGCTGCAGGTTGGAGAGTAAGCGAAGAATCCTTTATGCAGGGAATCAGCTTCATAAGTAATTTAAAATTGCGAGGAAGCTGGGGAAAGGCAGGCAATGATAGAATAGGAGATTACAGATATAGCGCAACTTTGACTGATAATTATAATTATTCATTCACTGCATCTGAAGTTTTAGGCGTGGGAACAACTGCTGTAGGACCCGCTAATCCTGATTTGAAGTGGGAAGAAACCACCATGACCAATATTGGTTTGGATATAGGTTTACTAGGTGATCGTATTACTTTTTCTGCGGAGTATTACAAAAATAAAAGTGATGATTTGTTGATGGAACTACCACTGTCACCATCACTGGGTTGGCATACAGCCACAGTTGCTTCAAATGTTGGATCGGTAGAAACATCAGGTTTTGAGTTTGTTTTGGGTTACAAGGACTACGAGGGGGATTTCCAATGGTCAGCAAATCTTAATTTAGGAACTACAAATAACAATGTACTTAGTTTAGGAGGAGTTGGATCAATTGCAGGCGGAGGATTTGAAAACCAGAATATTACACGAGTTGTGGTGGATGAACCTATGTTCCATTTTTATGGACACGTTATGGAAGGGATCTTCCAATCTCAGGATGATATAGATAATCATGCAACTCAGCAAAATGCCGAACCAGGGGATGTAATGTTTAAGGATATAGCAGGTGCACCTGATGAAAATGGGAATCCAACAGGTCCGGATGGCGTCATCGATGCAAACGACAGGACAATCATTGGAAATCCATACCCTGAGTTGACTTATGGATTATCTGCCAATTTCAGTTTTAAAGGATTTGATTTGAACTTCTTTATCATTGGTGTTTCCGGAAATGATATATACAATACAAATTTGTATGACCTGGAGGGTATGCCAAGATTGTTTAATTCAGGAGTTCAAGTACTCGACAGATGGACCGGTCCCGGTACTTCTAATACTATCCCGCGGGCACTGGGAGCAGGTGAAAATGTTACAGTTTCTACTCGATTTGTTGAAGATGGATCCTATATGCGCATGAGAAATATTTCATTAGGATATACGATCCCTATAAATGCATTTAACAATGCAATCTCAAAATTGAGAGTTTTTGTCAGTAGCCAAAATGTGTTTACAATCACCAATTATTCAGGATTGGATCCTGAGATTGGGACACACTTAACTACTGATAATGTTCAGCAGAATTACCAATTAGGTATTGACAGAGGTAACTTCCCATTACCAAAATCATATACTGCTGGTGTTCAACTCACATTTTAATTAAAATCTAGGATCATGAAACATATCAAATATATACTTGCGGTTTTTATAAGTCTGGCAGCTATAAATTCATGCAAAATGGATTTGGATCTAACAAATCCAAATCAACTTTCTCCGGAGACGTTCTTTCAGAATGAGGTTCAACTAAAATCAGCTGTGAATGCTGCTTATGCTAACCTTCAAACTCGGGGCTTATATGCGCGCCATATGTATTTTATGATGGACAATATGTCTCAGGAAAATGCTGGCAATCCACAATTGGAGGCTGATAAGCGCCAATACATCGAGTATGCATGGCCAACAAATCATGGGGCTATCTTTGCCTATTGGGATAATTGCTATCGCGGTATAAACAAAGCTAATTTTGCCATCGAAAATGCAGAGCTAATGGAAGATGGTATCGTCCCGGCAGCTACCAAAAATAAATATATTGGGGAAGCCAAATTCCTCAGGGCATTATACTATTTCTTCCTGGTTTCAAGATTTGGGGATGTTCCACTCTACACAACAGCTGTATTTGAACCTCAGGCGAAAAGTTCAAGAGCAGATGTGTATGCACTAATTATTTCTGATCTGGAAAGTGCAGCCGCCGCGTTACTGGATGCAGATCAGGAGGACTTTGGCAGAGCAACTTCTGGAGCTGCGAATGCACTGCTGGGTAGAGTTCATCTTTTCAGGGGAGATTATGATGCAGCAAGGACAGCCCTGCTCAAAGTTTATGGTGAATATGCATTAGTGGATAATTTCTATGACAATTTTATGGATGAAACCCAGGACAATGAAGAAGCTATTTTTGATGTAGTTTTCTCAAATAAATATGGCGGTGCTGATGCATGGGGTGAAACAGGATCAGGTATAGCAGAAGTAACCTTCAGGGGTCAGGAATATGGATTAACCTGGTTTAACGTATATCCATCAAATATGACGTTGGATGAGTTTGAGCCAGGTGATCCTCGATATGCTGATAGCTTCTGGTCAAATGGCGATATTCTTGATCCAAATGGAGAGGCTGTACCAGCAGAGATTCCTTTAGGAAGACGAGCTGCATGGAAAAAGTATTCTCAGTATTATAAGCAGGTAAATTCAAATACTGAATCAGGTATCAATTTCAGGGTAATTAGGTATGCAGATGTTTTATTGATGCTTGCAGAGTGTGAAAATGAAGTAGGCACACCCGCACAGGCTATCGCGTATCTGAATGAGGTAAGAAACAGACCATCCACCAGCATGCCAAATTATGGTACCGCTGCAATGGATGCTGCTGGTTATCCGGTTACAAATAAAGCCGAGATTTTTGCAGCAATCATTCACGAACGTGCTGTGGAGCTTTGTGGTGAACAAGTACGCTTCAATGACCTGATAAGATGGGGATTGGATGATGATGTGTTAGGCTCTTATGGGTATAATAGTAGCAAGCATAATTTATTCCCAATTCCACAAAGGGAAATTGATGCAAACGAAATGCTCACTCAGGCAGATCAAAATCCTGGATATTAAGAAAAACATGAAACCATTTTTAAAGAGGTCTTTTCGGAGACCTCTTTTTTTTACCATACCTCTACAAAAGAAAACTTTCTAATCAGGTTCAAGGGAAAATGATATCTATACGTAAAAATGTCTTTCCTAATTAGTATTGTGATGATAGCTATATGCTTTCAGCAATCCGTTATTTTCCGTAATAAGAAAAACTGGTTGGTCCCCAATGATAATTTTCACCAATGCTTTCTTATCTCCATCAGCAATGAAATTGGATTCGATGGGCGAAATGGATTTAAATTTTAATTCTCCTTCATTCATTAATATATTTCCATAAGATGCGTCGTAATAACCGGCAATATTTTCGTCGGCCATGCTGTTACCAACCAGCATTATGTCGACACGGTCATCATTATTAAAATCTTCAATTGCACTGCCAAAAATAGGGGCGAACTGTGTGGTCAAAGGTAAATTGTGTATTTTAAACAATTTACCCTCTTTATTTTCTAAAATTACTGATTCCATCATATTGCATTTTAGATGGATGGCACCTACCAGTTCTTCTTTGCTGAATGAGTGATTGAATGAAGTTTTGCCATAATCTTCATAAGTCATAAACCTGTTGGCAAAACTGGGAATTTGTTGATCCATTGAATTTTTCGGCTGAACAATATACGACTCACCCAAAATATAATTTGTCATGACAGGATCGAAAACGCCATTCCTGTCAAAATCTTTTCCGTAAATTTCAAGTGGTTCATCAATGCTGGCTTTGTATAGAGAGTTTAATCCATAGTTACCAGCTATTAAGTCAATATCTCCATCGTTATCAAAATCACTTCCATTGATGTGGTTCCACCATCCATCAGTATTGCTTAAGCCATACTCTGTCGATCGATCCACGAAAGTCCCATTTTCATTCATGAGTAAAGTTATTTGCATCCAATCACCTACTATTATTAGATCTGGCTGCTGATCTATATTTACGTCAGCCCAAATTGCCGATGTAACCATCCCTAACTTTCCCTGGTTTTTCCCAAGGGATACGGATTGATCTTTGAATGTTCCATTTTCATTTGCTAGCAAATAGCTCTGCGGAGTTGAAGGATATTTTCTTGGTACCAACCTTCCACCCACAAAAAGATCCTGATCACCATCCAGATCATAATCCTTGGCAATAACACATGATCCTGATGAAGTGAGTACAGGCAAAGCATCGATAGCATGTTGAAAATTGCCTTTACCGTCATTGTAGTATAGTCTGTCCTGGTATCTCAAATCATTTTCTTTCCAGAGACTGCCACCACTAACTATATATAAATCCAGGTCGCCGTCATTATCTGCATCAAATAATAAAGTTCCATAATCTTCATATACACTATCATCCAGGATTTTACACATTGTGAATCTGTGGTTCACAGATTGTTTAAGTAAAATTGTCTTGATTTCCTTATCACTTCCAATGATTATATCTTCCAAACCATCCAGATCGACATCTCCGGTTGTCAAAGTGGGACCATTTTTTGATAAACTTTTCATAAGGGTAGGAGTCATCCTGAAATCATTCGTATACGATTCGAGGTGCTTTATTCCCAACCCTAATGAATCTGTTACATCCTTAAATACAACCTCTGATTCCTCTGACGCAAACTCATCAAAATAACTGATATTGAATTTTTGGCTGGTAATCACCTTTTTTATAGTAAGGATTGTATCTGTTTTAGGAGTATATATCTTATTCACCATTCCTTCAGGCCATTGGACAATGAGGGAATCTAGGCTTTTATTTGACCCCAGGCCAATGTGAATATCCTGGTCTATAGTAGATTTATATCCTCTATAGGGGGAATATTCAAAAAATTGCATATTGGAATGTTGAAAGATCCATATCTTAGTGCCTATCTTTTCTGACTCTTTCAATGACTTATCGAACTTAAGGATAAGAAAATGATGTTTCGCGTTTTCGTAAGAGGAATTTATAGTATTCTCAAAAAGATAAACTTCCTGGTCAATATTATTGACGACAATATCCACGTCACCATCATCATCTAAATCAGCAATGACAGTACCATTGGAGAATGTGGGAATATCCAGACCCCATTCTTTTGATTTATCCTCAAAGGTGAGGTCTTTTTTATTTTTAAAAATATAGTTTGGGAGTTTTACATCTCCAAGATTCATGATTGCATTTACCAGGTATGACTGTTTATCATCATCATTTCTAAAGCTGGTTTCTCTGATAATTTTACTAATATAATCCAGGTTAGTTACATCTTTTCGATATCCATTGGTGATCAGTATATCTTTCCAGCCATCATTATCAAAATCTACCAGTAGTGGTGCCCAGCTCCAGTCCGTTTGATGTATACCGGCTAACATACCTATCTCGGAAAAATGATGTAGACTATCGGGGAATCTGCCCAAATTTAGCTGAAGCGTATTTCTCATATATTGGGGCATGTATCCCATTTCTACAGCCTCATGCATTCGATCCATGCTTCGAAACGCAAACATGGATTTTTGCCGTTCATTTGAAACAGGCATCATGTCAAGAACAAAAATATCCAGCAATCCATCATTGTTGTAATCTGCTACATCCATACCCATTCCATTATTTGTGGTATGTTTAAAATATTGAGCGGCCATTTCCGTGAATGTCCCATCCCGATTATTTATCCACAAAAGATCACTTGAGATAAAATCATTGGCACAATACACATCGGGCCAATTATCCTGATTGATATCACAAATTGCCACCCCTAAACCAAATCCTTCAATTAAAATTCCTGCCTCTTTTGACCAGTCAGTAAATGTTCCATCACCTTTGTTAATAAAAAACCGATCCGTACTTTCTGATTCTCCATTTGTACTGATAGGTTTAAGCATGTTTCGTTGGTTGCCTTCCATCGCATTGGTTAGCAGATACATATCCAAATCAATGTCCTTGTCATAATCAAAAAATACAGCCATGGTAGAATAACCATCATCGTCGAGGCCCATTTCTTTAGCACTGTCTACAAAATGTGGTATGCCATCATTATCAATTCTCTGGTTGATAAAAAAGATATTTCTGCGTTGCTCTGGCTCAACTAAACCAGCCACACATACATAAAGATCTAATAGGCCATCATCATTTATATCAACGAAGGAAGCGCCGGTACACCAGGAGGTCGTATTGGTGCCTGATTGTTCCGTAATGTCTTCAAATTTTAAATCCCCTTTATTGAGATATAGTCGGCTTGATACCATATTACCGGCAAAAAATAGGTCTTTTTTGCCATCGTTATTTACATCGCCAACAGCCGCACCACCTCCATTGTAGATATATTCAAATGTTACAGCATTAAGCGAATCCGAAATAGTAATTTGATTATTGAAATGAAGGCCGGTTGAAGATGCTGCCCTTAATACGAAAAGACGATCTTTTTTATTGGATGTACAATGACTTAATACCAGAATAGCACATATTAATATGATAATTTTGAAGCATCCAAATGAATGCGTCATAGACCAATTATTCTTTCTATTTATATTTTTTTGAGGATCGAAAACCATGAATTTTTAGTGATCAATAAAAAAATGCCCAAAGGTAAAAATGCAAATATTCAGTAAATTGGCAAAGAGAAGTTGCGCTGATATTAGGTTATTTTTATTATCGTTTTTAATTCAATTGGCATTATTAGCAATCTGAACGTAATTATCTTACTGTTTTGATTTAATTAGATTAGTAAAGTGTATAATAAAGAATTAAGTTTCAGTTTTGGTTGTAGACGACTTTTTAAGTAATGAACATAGAAGAATTTCGCGAAAACGGCTATAAGCTTATCGACTGGATCGCCGATTACTATGAACATATTGAGCAATTTCCAGTGAAATCACAGGTTAAACCAAAAGATATATATAATTCACTCCCCGAAAATGCCCCGGAAACCAGTGAAGAATTTGATACTATTTTATCAGATTTTGATAAAAAGATCCTTAAGGGGATTACGCACTGGCAGCATCCTTCTTTTTTTGGCTATTTCAACGCGAATACAAGCTTTCCATCCATTCTGGGAGAATTACTCACTTCGGCAATTGCAGCGCAATGCATGAGTTGGGAAACCTCACCAGCCGCAGCCGAGCTGGAAGAGCGGGTTTGCGAATGGCTAAAAATTGCTTGTGGAATTCCAGAACATTGGACCGGAGTGATCCAGGATACGGCCTCCACAGCTACCTTATGTGCTTTACTGATGGCTCGGGAGAAACAATCGAATTTTTTTATCAATAAATACGGATTTCATGCCGGATCAAAATATATCATCTACTGTTCTGCCGAAGCACATTCCTCCATTGAAAAAGACGGCAAAATTGCGGGTTTTGGATGTGATCAGATAAGAAAAATTCCAGTTGACGAAAAGTTTGCTATGATTCCCGACGAATTTCATAAGCAAATTCATCGGGATTTGAATAAAGGCTTTGTGCCGTTATGTGTCGTATCTGCTGTTGGGACTACTGGTTCTCATGCCATTGATCCTATACACCAGATAAGTAAAATATGCAAACGATACAACATGTTCCATCATGTTGACGCAGCGCATGCTGGGAACGCGACTATTTTACCGGAATACAGATATCTGATTGACGGGCTTGAAACGGCAGACTCTTATGTATTTAATCCCCACAAATGGATGTTCACCAATTTTGACTGTTCTCTTCTTTATACCAATGACAAAAAATCCCTTGTTAAAACGTTTGAAATACTACCGGAATACCTGAAAACTAATACCGATCAGCAGGTAAATAATTACAGGGATTGGGGCATCCAACTTGGCCGGCGTTTCCGGGCATTGAAACTTTGGTTTGTGCTCAGGAGTTATGGTTTGGAAGGAATACGTGAGAAATTCAGGTTGCATATAAAATTGGCACAGGATCTTGCCCGTGAATTAGAAAGTGATAATCGATTTGAGCTTTTAGCTCCGACTCCATTAAACCTGGTCTGTTTCCGCTATCTCCCAAAATCAGATTATTCATTGGAGCAATTAAATGATCTCAATAAGACATTGGAACAGAATATTAATTGTACAGGGAACGCATATATTACCCATACAAAATTAAATGGTATCTATACATTACGTGTATGCATTGGTCAAACGAATGTTGAAAAACGGCATGTAAATCAGTTCCTAAAATTGCTTTATGAACAAATAACAAGACTGTGATTACGTAACATTACTGATGGATTTTGAGGTGTGACAAATTGTATCAAATAGCTGAAATGATTGGAGACTAATTTCATAAATATAAAGTCAATAGCAATGAAACTTTTTAACTCACTATTTAAGGGCAATCTGATTATTATCATGCTTATTTTTCTATCTACTGTTTATGGTTTTCAATTAATGGGCCAGGCATTAGATTTTACAGCGGTTCGCGCGGAGGTCCATTTTGATGAACAGGTCCGGCCATGGGACGGATTTGGATTTAATTATGTGGAAACTGCCCAGACCATGGATTATAAAACGGACAAGCAGGAATATGGCGGATTCAGCCTATTGGATGAAAATGAAAAGCAGGAGATTATAGATATGATCTTTGGAGATAATGGATTGAAAGTGGGATTGGTAAAAATGTTTCACGATCCATGGCACCAGGAAACACCTGGCAGTGAATTCAATCATAAATGGTCGACGGAAAATATGCGATATTTTGTCCGTGAGGGTTTAAAGAAAACAAGGGAAAGTGGTCGAGAGCTGCAAATCATCACCACCCTGTATGGACCGCCACCCTGGGCGACTAAACAAAAGTTCCTTCGTGGCCGGGACTTCGATCCGGAGATGAAGGAAGAATTGGCATCCTACATGATAGACTGGGTAAAATTTCTGAGAGATGAGGAAGGTTTTCCTGTCAACTATTATTCGCTTAACAATGAGGGTGAAGATTGGGAACGGTGGCCCAGAGATGGCAAAAGTGGCAATATTGGCCATGGACATGATTACAATATGTTCTGGCCACCTGAACTGGTCGTGGAATTTGTAAAATATTTGAGAGATCGTATGGATGCGGAGGGATTAGGCATGGTCGGTGTAGTGAATGGAGAGCCGTCGAACTGGTTCCGGTTTTCAACCTGGGGGTATGCCGACGCTTTTTACCGGGATGAGGAGGCACTTCAAAAATTGGGGATGGTTGTTTCCCATGGCTTTTATTCAGGGGGATATCAGAATAGGTGGTTTGGCCCTCATACAAGTCAGGGAATTGCTTTGTTACGCCAGAAACGTCCAATGTTGAAAGCATGGGTCACATCTACGAGCTGGAGTAATATGGATGCAAAGAATATTAAAGAAATGCATGGGAACATTTATGATTCCCAGGTGAATGGCATTATACCCTGGGCTGGTATTCAGCGACCTCCCCAATGGGTAGGAGGGGATCCAAATCCGGGTTCCGCTTTTACGGTACATGAGGATGGTTCCTATAAAGTGCGGAAAGGCTATTATTTCTATAAACAAATTACAAGAGCAGGTCAACCGGGCATGGCCGTGGCACGAACGATGTCCATGGATTCCCAAATCGCCGTTATTGGTTTTTCATCCAATAATTCCAAAAATCCTGACGCTGTAGTGGTGGTAAACTGGAGTAACTGGGACAAAAAAGTATCCTTAAAAATAAGTGGAAGTAACTCCAGTAAGTTTGAAGCTTTTATGACTACGGAAGGTGATAGAGATAAAGATGAAAAGTTAATAGGAAACGGGGTTAATTACCAGGGTACTGGCGAATATAACCTTGAGTATGACATGATTGTCTTTGAAGCACCTAAAGGTAGTGTCATAACTTTTTTTAGCAAGTAATATTGTCGATAATCAAATTTTAAGGTATAAACGATTAAATTAGGCATCCGACTTTTGGATACTTTTTTTATGACCCTAAACAATATCTCATGAATATTCGACTAAAGAGACATTCGGTTGTTATCACTCTTGTACTATTGTTTTTTTTATATGGGGGCATGAAAGCCCAACATGATTTTTCGGTGTTGAGTTATTGGGACTACTATTCCGATGCAGAAAATACTCTTTATAAAATGCAGTGCGATCTTTCATTCAGCTACCTGGAAACCAGAAAAAATGAAATAAATAAACTTAAGACTATTGATGACTGGAAAAACAGGCAAGCGCTTGTCAAAGAAAAACTTTATAAAATTATTGGCCCTTTTCCGGAGAAAACGCCGCTTAATCCAGTGATAACGGGTAAGTTAAAAGGAGATGGGTTTTTGGTTGAAAAATTATACTTTGAATCCATGCCCGGAGTGAAGGTAACTGCTGCTTTTTTTATTCCGGAAGGGAAAAGGTGGAATTTACCAACTATCATTTATTGCAGTGGACATAGCGACCTGGCTTTTCGAAGTACAACGTATCAGCATGTGATTATCAACCTGGTAAAAAAAGGTTTTGCTGTCTTTGCTTTTGATCCATTTGGTCAGGGAGAACGACAGCAGTATTTCGATGAAGCGGAAGGCAAATCAAAATTCAGTGCAACCCATGAACATTCCTATCCAGGTGCACAGCTGTTTATTAATGGCGCATCGGTAGCCAGGTACATGATCTGGGATGGAACACGAAGTGTTGATTATCTGCTTTCTCGAAAAGAAGTTGATCCTACCCGGATAGGAATTACCGGACGTTCAGGAGGAGGAACACAAACAGCATATATTGCAGCAATGGAAGACCGTATAAAGGTAGCAGCTCCGGAATGCTACATCACCACCTTCGAATATTTGTTAAAGTCGATGGGTCCGCAAGATGCTGAGCAGAACTTTTATCATGGGCTTAAGGAAAAAATAGATCTGGCAGATCTGCTGGAAGTCAGGGCTCCAAAACCCAACCTGATGATTACCACAACAAGGGATATTTTTAGTATACAGGGTGCAAGGGAAACCTTTCAGGAAGTCAATAAAGTGTATGAAGCTTATGGATTCATGGATAAGATGCAAATGGTAGAAGATGACGCCGGCCATGAATCCACATTAAAAAACAGGGAAGCGATGTATGCTTTTTTTCAAACGTATTTGGAGAACCCGGGAGATAATAAGGACCTGGAGACTACTCCATTTTTGGTTGAAGAATTATATGTAACACCAACTGGGCAATTATCCAGTTCGTTTGGGAGCAGGTTTTTGTATGATATAAATAAATCTGTTTCAAAAGAAAACACTGATCATTTGGCATCATATCGTATGGATATCGATAATCACCTGGAGAACATTAAGATTCAGGTAAAATCCATTTCCGGTTATGATGCAATAGCTTCCAAAGGGGAACTTGTTTTTTCCGGCAGGACTGATTTTGAAACTTATTATCTGGAAAAATACCTGATTGAATATGTTTCG
>Ga0209536_100011066_pt1 | contig 13242 bp, 14 predicted proteins | sample DeeMarSeWOR28_12_FD_187461 | JGI IMG/M metagenome (GOLD analysis project Ga0209536, IMG submission 187461) | Marine sediment microbial communities from White Oak River estuary, North Carolina - WOR-2-8_12 (SPAdes) (version 2) | ecosystem: Environmental > Aquatic > Marine > Intertidal zone >...
AAACAGCTTGCGCAGAAAATGATCGAGCGGCAGCGCATCTGACTCGCGATATGCCTGCAACCAGTCTCGAAGGGCACTGTACCGGTTCCCAAACGAGAACGTAATGCGCTCCTGCACATCAGGTTTGATGCCATCGAAAGATGCCAGCGAGAAATCACGTTGACGATAAACAATCTCGGTCAACAACTGCGCGCGGACAAGGTCCATGCCATCAATGGAGTGCATCAAAGCATACGCCACATCAAACTTGGGTGGGTGGATATTCCAATGAGGGTGCGCCAACGCAGCCAGGGTCAGCAAGGCGTGGCTGGCAGGCTCGTCACGCAACGAACGCGACGGGCGGTGCGAGCGCCAGGGGATCTCGCGCGCATCCAGGCGGTTGGTCAGCGAGAAGCGTAATGCATCGGAGAGATAGGGAGCAACAATAACAATTTCAGATGGAGCAACGCCGTCATTGAGCAAAGCCAGCGTTTCATCTGCAATGGCATCCAGCAATTCAGGGTAGAAGCGTGATTGGACAAAATTTAACGTTTCAACATTCCGCGTTCCAGGCTCTACGTTCACATCGTCTGGCATGATTGCATTCACCAGTTGTGCATCTAGCACAGCAATACTTTCTGAAGTGACAAAGCTATTTTCCAATACAGCCTGTTCATCGCATAACTCACGCAATGCCCAGCCAGTACTCGGGTCAGCACCCAGGAAGCGGCGGTAGCCCCCGCCTTCATCGAAGATCAGCAAGGCTGAATCGAAGGCCGGCAGCCAATCGTGGACGATATCGTGTCCGCGTGGCACATCTTCTTCCACATTGTCATAGATCAAGTGGTGGTAGGTTTTTGTTAGATAATCTCGGACGTGCTCTTTTGGCCAAAGATAATTCCAGAATACGTCAAGTTGAAGCGAGAAATCCAGTAAGTTGTGGTCGAGGCAATATTGTCTGAAGCGGGTGGCACACTCCTGCGCATCGGCATACACCCGCCGCTGGCCGGGATCCCCGAACCAGGCTGAATCTAACCGCGCGCCGATTTCGTCCGCGGGAAAGCCGATCACAGCCGATTTGTTCAGATTGTCGATGATTTGACTGTACAGGCGGTTGCGGTCGATGGTGACAGACTCGAAATAGCCTTCATCCAGCAGCGGGCGGACGACATGCGCCATGTAATACTGCGCCGTTTCGAGCGTGAGAAAGACCGGCGGTTGGTCAGGGTGGGCGAAACCTGCCACGTCAGCGGCCAACGGCCAGAACAAATCCACCATACGGCGTGCGAGTCCGCCCACAGTGGCAAGCGTCACTTCACCGCCGGGAGCAGTTCCAGGTCCATGCAATGAGGCGAGATAGGGCTCCTGTAGTGTCCGCTGCGGGGTCAGGATCAGGAGTGAGTCCGCACGAATGCCCTGTTTGAGCAGGTATTCCATCCGCATCACACCGACAGTCGTCTTGCCGCATCCGGTTGGCCCGGAGAGAAAAGCTTTCGTGTCCAGCGGAGCGCGGGCTATTTTTCGTTGATCAGCATTGGGTTTTGCCATGCTTCAAGATTAGCGGAGGGATGCGCCTTTGTCAATGGGCAAAGGAACCTTTCCCTGATGAATAACGTCCTTAAAGAAAGGAAAGAAAAATGGCCGATAAACTTATGCGAATTATGGTTGTGATATCTTTTTTACTGGTGATGGTCCTGTTCTCCAGCTGTGGCAACAATGTAAGGAGGATCACAGATATTGATAATGGTAACCAGATCACTGTAAAATCGGGGGAGGTGATTACCCTGACGCTTGAATCCAATCCGACTACAGGCTATAGCTGGCAAGTAATGGATATAGATAATGTTATCCTGGTTCAGGATGGCGACTCCGAATTTACGCAAGCGTCGAATTCGGAAGGCCTGGTCGGTGCAGGTGGAATGGAAACTTTCCGCTTTGAAGCTATTGGAGTCGGTGAAGCCACATTAGAACTAGGGTATATGCGCCCCTGGGAAAGTGTCCAACCACTTGAAACTTTTTCAATTCGAGTGATTGTTCAATAACAAAGTATATAACATCACCATAGTAGTAAGATAACCGCTTCAAAGATCATCCGAGAAACAAGTAGATGAAAGCTCACGCTTCGCCCCAGACGATTTGCCTGTTGAGGTCTTCATCGGCCAGCTCCAGGTAATAAAGTGTTCTGGGGTTTTCCATATCAAAAATCAGAAAGAAGCAAATTTCGATATTTGACGTTGACACAGAACCCTGCAAAAGGTATAATACCGTCCGCTTCTGCCCTGGCAGCAAGATCAGCCGGGGCCGTCGTTTGTAACCCGGCTTCCCCGCACATCGGCGAAGGTTGTAAGAAACCCGCGGTCAGTGTGGCGAAGTGAATAGCCAGGAGAAAAAATGAAATACGCGATCGTAGAGAGCGGCGGCAAACAATATAAGGCCGTCGAAGGCGAGGCCATTGAGGTTGATCGTCTGCCGGTAGAAACCGGTGAAAAAGTTGGTCTGGAACGTGTGCTAATGCTGGTAGATGGTGAGGATATCACTGTCGGAACACCCACTGTTGACGGCGTCCAGGTCAGCACCACAGTAAAGGACCATTTCAAGGGTCCCAAACTCATCATCTTCAAATACAGCCCCAAAAAGCGTATCCGCGTTAAGGGTGGCCATCGCCAGCAATACACCCGCTTGATGGTGGATGCTATTGGAAAATCCGGCGAGACCCGCAAAGAGGCCAAGGCCAAAAAAGCGGAAACGCCTGCTGTAGAGAAGGCTGAAGCCAAGGTTGAGAAGAAGGTCGAAAAGAAAGAAGCGACCGAGAAAAAACCGGCTGCGAAAGAAAAAAAGGCTGAGAAGGCTCCGGCTAAGAAGACCGAGAAGGCCCAAGCTAAAAAGACAACCGCGAAGAAGACTACTACAACATCTTCCCCGAAGGGGAAAAAGGCTTCTTCGACCGAGACAACCAAGAAGTAGTGTGAGGTAGAAATGGCACACAAAAAAGGTGGCGGTTCAAGCCGCAACGGACGAGACAGCAATTCCCAACGCCTGGGCGTGAAACGCTATGCAGGTCAGTTTGTACTTTCCGGTAATATCCTGATCCGTCAGCGTGGCACGAGCATTAAGCCTGGTCTTAATGTAGGCAAGGGCAGCGACGACACCCTGTTTGCTACATCGGATGGGGTTGTGATGTTTGATGTGATTCGCGGTCGTAAACGCGTTAACGTAGTTCCGGCCACGGAATAAAAGGATATTGGTATGAAAACAGACATTCATCCAACATATTTTTTGGATGCCACAGTGACCTGCGCCTGCGGGAACACTTGGAAAACCGGTTCAACCAAGAAAGAAATTCGCGTTGAAATCTGCTCCGACTGTCACCCGTTCTTTAGTGGCGAAATGCAGCGCATTGTTGACATTGAGGGTCAGGTTGACCGCTTCTACAAGAAACTCCAGGCTCGTCAGGATTATGTAGAAGAAAAGAAAGCACGCGAAACCTCGAAGATTTCCCCTGAACGCCCGGTTGCTGAACTCGAACTGGGTAAACGTCCGACCGATGCTCTGGCCAAGGCTGGCATCAAAAAAGTCGGGCAGCTCATGAACAAACTTGCCGAGGGCGAAGCGGCAGTGCTGGCAATTAGCGGCTTTGGTCAGAAGTCTCTGATCGATGCCAAGAAGAAACTACGCGCCTTGGGATATGAATTCGCTGAAGAAGAAAAATCGGCCTAAGGATTGCGCGTTCAGCAAACTCAGGTAAACTTAACAGGCAGATGCGATGCATCTGCCTGTTTTGCTAAAGGAGAAATGAATTTATGAAGCATCATACCGGTTCCATCGAAGTTGTCTGCGGTTCCATGTTCAGTGGCAAGACGGAAGAACTTATCCGCCGCCTGGTACGCGCCACGATTGCAAAGCAAAAGGTGCAGGTTTTCAAACCCGCCATTGATGTACGTTATGCCGCAGAGAAAGTGACCTCGCATGCAGGTGCCGACTACAGTGCCATCCCTATTGAGCAAGCAGCAAATATTCGTGATCGCATTGATGAGGATACAACCGTTGTGGCCATTGACGAGGCCCAATTTTTCGATCCGGAAGTTGTAGATGTAGCGCAGGAACTGGCAGAACGCGGTATTCGAGTCATTGTGGCCGGACTGGATATGGACTTTCGTGGTGAACCGTTTGGCCCGATGCCCACCTTGATGGCAAAAGCCGAGAAGGTAGACAAGCTGCACGCCATTTGCATGAGCTGCGGAAACGAAGCTTCGCGTACACAGCGCCTGGTCAACGGCAAGCCGGCGCGCTATGACGATCCGGTGGTTATCGTTGGCGCTTCTGAACTATATGAAGCCCGCTGCCGGGAACACTATGAAATTCCGCGTTAACGGTGCGAATTCCATATTCGCGGGATAAGCTTCCACAATTGAGTTTTTTTGGAGTGAGCATGCAAGATTATAACGATTTTCTGGCTGAAACCCTGATCGATGAAACCACACTGCGAAACAGAATCGCTGAGATCGGAGCAGAAATCAGCCGTGACTACGTGGGCACAGACAATCTACTCTTGATCTGCATTTTACGCGGCGGTATTGTGTTCCTGGTGGATTTGATGCGCCATATTACTGTCCCTCATCAGGTCGATTTTATGGCAATTTCATCTTACGGAGCCGGTGCACGCGAATCAGAAGGCAACGTGCGTGTGACCCTCGACCTGCAAACCAACATCCGCGATAAAGATGTGATGCTTGTCGAAGATATCATCGACAGCGGGCACACTATCTCACACGTGCTGGAACTATTAACCACGCGCCAACCACGCAGCCTAAAAGTCTGTTCGTTGCTCGATAAAGCCGAACGTCGCGAAGTGGTTGTTCCCATTCATTATCGCGGATTTGAAATCCCCAACGAATTCGTCTTTGGCTATGGACTTGACCTGGACGAATACTACCGCAACCTGCCTTTCATCGGCGTGGTGGATCTGGACAAACTTCAGGCAAAATGATAATGAATAAAACAGGGTGGATGTTGGAATGAAAGATAAAAACGGGAAGCCAGACTTTCAAGCTGCCTCCCCCTACTCAGGACGCTGGGTAGCACGTCTACGCGGAAAAGTCATTGCCCAGGGCAATACCCCCGAAGAAGCGCGTCGTGCCGCGCAGGATCACCGTCACAAAGAATCCCCTGAAATCGTATTTATGCCTTCTTCTTTTTCCTTCTCTCCATTACTAGCTTCGGTACACGAAGCATTACCTGCCGACCAGGAAATTTACCTGGTAGGCGGCGCAGTCCGTGATGCCCTGCTTGGACGCAAATCGCATGACCTCGACTTTGCCGTGCCTGCAAATGGGATCAAACTGGCACGACATGTTGCTAACAAGCTAAAAGGCGCCTTTTACCCCCTGGACACCGAACGTGATACCGGACGTGTCGTTCTCGTCCACGAAGATGACTCGCGCACAATCATGGACTTCGCCACCTATCGCGGCGCAGACATTACAGCCGACCTGCGCGACCGCGATTTCACTATCAACGCCATTGCTTATAACTTACAAACCGAAGAGATTCTCGATCCGCTTCGAGGCTCAAGCGATGTGCGCGCCAAACTCATCCGCGCTTGCGCGCCAAACGCATTAAACAACGACCCTATTCGTGTGCTGCGGGCTATTCGTCAGGCAGCGGGGCTGGGATTCCAGATCCATGCGGACACGCGTCAGAAACTGAAGCTGGCTGCGGGGCGGCTGGGAAGCGTTTCGCCTGAACGTCTGCGAGATGAGTTATTCCGTATCCTGGAAGGTCCGCTACCGGGTACCGCCATCCGCGCGCTGGAGATGCTGGGTGTGCTGCCGCACATCCTGCCGGAACTGCCCACGCTTAAGGGCGTGGAACAGCCCACACCGCATGTTTATGATGTCTGGATGCACACACTGGCCGTCATGAACCATCTCGAAGAGATTCTGACGGCTCTGGCTCCCGGCTACGACCCTGAATCCACCGGCGATTTGTTCACTGGCTTGCTGGTCTTGCAGCTGGGGCGTTACCGCGAGCAGCTTGCTGCACACTTCGCCAACCCGCTTAATACCGACCGATCTATACGCGCCTTGCTTTTCTTTGCCGCGCTCTATCACGATGTCGCAAAACCTGCCTGCAAAGCAACCGGCGACGATGGCCGCATCCGCTTCTGGGGGCACGACGAACAGGGCACGGAAATTGCCGCAACACGAGCTAAGGCCCTGCACTTTAGCAACGATGAGATCCAGCGCCTGCGCCTCGTCATCCGGCATCACATGCGCGTGCATTTCCACAGCAACCGCATGGAAAGCGAGCATAAAACTCCCTCGCGCAAAGCCATTTACCGTTTCTTCCGTGATGCCGGTGAGGCAGGTGTTGACCTGGTGCTGTTGGCGCTGGCTGATACGCGCGCCACGCACGGCCACGCACTCACGCAGGAAACCTGGGCTGCAACGCTGGATATTTGTCGTATCTTCCTCGAAAACTACTGGGAAAAACCCGCCGAAACCGTTGCCCCTCCGCGCCTGTTGGATGGCAACGAACTGATGGCCGTGTTCGGCCTGCAACCCGGGCCACGTGTGGGAGATGTTTTGGAAGCCATCCGTGAAGCGCAAGCCACTGGCAAAGTTGGCACGCGTGAAGAAGCGTTAAGTTTTGCACAAGACTGGTTCAACCAAAAGAATGAAGGGTAACCTAAAAGAAAAATACCCTCATCTTTTTTGCAAAGTTCTTTGGGAATGGGGACCGATCCGTGCCGAGTTTAAGCAATTGTACACTGAGCCGCCACACAATTTAATAGCTCATGTAAATCTTGTACCTCGCATAGGTAACAATTGGGTGCTTCTCAAGCACAAAAGCGGTAACTGGGATATCCCGGGTGGAACACTTGAGCCCGGAGAAACATACAAGAGCGCTTTGCAACGCGAACTTCTGGAAGAAGCAGGCGCGGAGTTAGGTTCGTTCCAAATTCTAGGTGCCTGGCATTGTATTTCAATGGCTGAGAAACCCTACCGCCCTCATATGCCGTTTCCTGAATTTTACCGTTTGGTCGGTTATGGCCAGGTTGAATTGAAGGTAGCACCGACAAATCCGCCTGACGGAGAGCAAATTGCTGAGGTAGAATGTGTTCCCCTGAAGAAAGCGATTGCGAATTTTCAAAGTTGTCAACGTTATGATCTGGCAGAACTGTATCAGTTCGCTTCAGAACTGGAGTTGTGATGAATCTTGTCTTTTTTGATCTCGAAACGCAAAACTTGTTGCAGGACGTGGGCGGGCGCTCAGGTATTGAGAAACTGCGCCTATCCTGCGGCGTTACCTTTTCCACACAACGAAACAATTTTGCCGTCTACTGGGAAAAGGATGCCCAGGCCTTGATCAATGAACTCAAAGCGGCTGACCGTGTGATCGGATTCAACTTGATCGGTTTCGACTATCCCGTTCTGCGACCGTATGCACCAGGGTTTAACTTCGCATCCGTTCGGACCCTTGACCTGCTTCAGGACATTCACCGGACTCTGGGCTTCAGGCTCAGTCTTGATTCGATTGCCGATGCATCGCTCGGTGCTACCAAATCTGCGGACGGGTTCAAGGCTGTAGAATGGTTCCGCGCTGGCAAGTTGGAAAAGGTTGCCGAATATTGTAAAGTGGATGTGGACATTACCCGCCAGGTCTACGAATTTGGGCGTGATAATGGCTTCGTGCATTACCGTTCAAAATTGGGAAGCAAATTAAAAGTTGCTGTCAATTGGGGATAAAAATGGAAAAAGCAAATATTAATGGTATTCAAATCGCTTACACGCGCAAGGGATCTGGAAAGCCACTTGTGCTCGTACATGGCTATCCGTTAGATCATACCATTTGGGATGAAGTTCTCCCCCTGTTGGAAAATGAATTCGACATTATTCTGCCTGATCTGCGCGGCTTTGGTCAAAGTGATGTTGTCGAAAGCCAATACAAGATTGCAGATATGGCCGCAGATATTGCTGCATTACTCGACCAATTGGGAATCGAAGATGCTATAATCGCGGGTCACTCCATGGGCGGGTACGTTTCGCTGGCGTTTGTAAGCGCTCATCCAAAGCACGTGGCCGGGCTAGGGCTAATCGCTTCGCAGGCATCTGCGGATCCCCCCGAGCGTAAACAGGGACGCTATGATGCTGCAGAAGAAATTATGAAAACAGGCGTGCAGCCTGTGGCAGAATCAATGTCGGCCAAGCTGACGCCCGATAAACGGGTGCAGACTTATGTCCGCGGTTTGATCGCGGCACAACAGCCTGCGGGGCTGGCCGGTGCGCTCAAGGCAATGGCTGAGCGGGACGATTCGATTACGATCTTGTCCAGTTTTCAATTTCCTGTTGTATTAATCCATGGCAAAGCGGACGAGTTGATACCTGTCCAACGCGCGCAGGAAATTAAATTGGCTATCCCGCAGGCCACGCTGATGGAGTTATCTGGTATTGGGCACATGCCCATGATGGAAAACCCCCAAGCAACCGCTACTGCCCTGAAAAAATTACTTTGAAGTAAAAGAGCGACCGTTTGGCCGCTCTTTTCAGTTATGGGTAGATGTCGTTCAGCACCGGAATGTAGAAACACCGACAGCCATTCGTATGTGAACAACCCTTATGTGGAAGGGGTGGAACCTCATCAATTGGATAGGTGCCCAATTGTTCATAGCAATACGAGCATGCGCTGTCTGAGGATGCCACCGTAACGGCTTTAACACGGGAATTCTCCTGAAAACGTTTAAGCGCATGGGCTGTGGTGGAGTGTTCAGACAAATCAGCCTGACAATTTTTACAATGAGTCGCTTGGTCCGGGGAAGATACATTGCAAAGCGAACAGGTTTGCACAGGGTGCCTCCTGAGATTATTTAGATATTCTATTGTACCTTAGTCAGGGAGTTTGGGGCTGGGTTCTGGATGGCCGAAAGTTCGTTCCGTTAGTTGCTTCCAACGTACCCGTCCGACGAATTAACCTGTTCAGGTGCGCCACCAGGATACTACTGGAAACTGGTTTGACCAGATAGTCATCTGCACCAGCATCCAGTGCGCTGGCGATCATGGCAGGATCATCAAGGGCAGAAAGAATCACGATCGGCACATTGCTAAATTCGCGTACACTTTTGCACACCTGCCAGCCATCCATGCCAGGCATCATCAAATCAAGAATTACCACATGTGGATTCAGTCTTTTTATGGCGTCGACACCCTCTTCACCATTATTAGCCGTTTTCACTTCATATCCATGGGTACGAAGGAGCATGGCCAATAATTCGGTAATGGCCGTATCGTCATCTATCGTAAGCACTATTTTTGGCATAGTAATAAAGTTCCTCGTTGTCCTATTATGACCTATTTTATTCAATCTGGACTTTGCAAACAGTTTACAAATAAGACTTTGTCCCTGTTTCTTTGATGATAATCATCAATATCCCAAAATATCCTTTGTGGTAAACTTCTCTGGATTTGCTGCAATCATAATCTTATTTTTCAGGAGTTCAACTATGTCAAAAAAATGGGTTTACCTTTTCGAGGAAGTTGCCGAGGCTGAGAAGTATGCTGGCGACTGGGAAGGCGCACGTGGTTTGTTGGGCGGTAAAGGCGCTAATCTGGGCGAAATGACCCGTATTGGTGTTCCAGTCCCTCCGGGACTGACCGTCACAACTGAAGCCTGTAATGCTTATCTCGAAAACAACAATCAGTTCCCGGACGGGTTGTGGGAACAAGAGTTGGAGGCCGTGAAGTCTGTTGAGAAATCAACCGGAAAAAAGTTTGGTGATAAGAGTAATCCACTCTTAGTCTCTTGCCGTTCAGGTGCGAAATTCTCCATGCCCGGCATGATGGACACCGTGCTCAACATCGGTCTTAATGATGAAGTTGCTCAGGGTTTAGTCGAGTTGACTAATGATGAGCGTTTTGTCTATGATGCCTATCGCCGTCTGGTGCAAATGTTCGGCTCGGTCGTTCTAGATATCGACGATGAGGCCTTCGAACATCCCCTGGATGCATACAAGAAGGAAAAAGGCTACAAGCTCGACACGGAAATGAATGCCACCGATTGGAAAGCGCTGACCGAAAGCTACAAAGCCGTCATAAAGGAACACAAAGGCTTTGAGTTCCCGCAGGATCCCAACGAGCAGTTGAAACTGGCAACAGAAGCTGTCTTCCGCTCGTGGAACGGCAAGCGTGCCATTGACTATCGCAACGCGGCCAAGATCCGCCATGACCTGGGCACGGCTGTCAATATCCAGACCATGGTGTTTGGGAATATGGGTGACGATTCGGGTACAGGTGTGGCCTTTACTCGAGATCCAGCAACGGGTGAAAAAATCAATTATGGCGATTATTTGATGAACGCTCAAGGTGAAGATGTAGTGGCGGGCATACGCAACACCAAGAAAATTGTAGAGATGGCTGACGAAATGCCACAGGTATATGAGGAGTTCATCAAGATTTGTGACATCCTTGAAGATCACTACAAAGAAATGCAGGATGTTGAGTTCACCATCGAAAAAGGTAAACTTTGGATGTTACAAACTCGTGACGGCAAGCGCACTGCCAAAGCCACAGTTTCCATCGCCGTGGATATGGCCAACGAAGGCCTGATCACGAAAGAAGAAGCGGTCAGGCGCGTGAAGCCGGATCAGGTTGATACGTTGCTGCACCCGCAATTCGTAGATGCTGCCAAGAAGGCCGCAATTGAAGGTGGCACATTTCTTGTCAGCGGCGTAAACGCATCTCCCGGTGCTTCTGTTGGGCGCGCGTACTTTGATGCCGACACCGCCGAAAGAATGGCAAAAGAAGAAGGCCAGGATGTCATCATGGTACGCCCCTTCACCAAGCCCGATGACGTCCACGGTATGCTGGCTGCCAAGGGTATTCTAACCACCGAAGGTGGCGCAACATCTCATGCCGCCGTCGTCGCCCGCCAGTTCGGTATTCCCTGTGTTGTGGGCGCTTCTGAAGCCCGCATCAACACTGAAGCTCGTACCATCTCAGTTGGTGACCTGGTCGTCAAAGAAGGCGATTGGGTTTCAGTAGACGGCACCACCGGTGAAGCCTTCCTGGGCAAGATCGAAGCGGTTGCGCCTTCTCTGGAAGAGCAGACCGACCTTCTGACCTTACTGACCTGGGCGGACGAAATCTCAGCCACCGAAGGCGTGCGGAACCTGCCGGAAGGCTGGCCGACACGTGGTCTGCAAGTTTGGGCCAACGCCGACTACCCCGCTGATGCGCGTCGCGCCCGCTCTTACGGCGCTCAGGGCATAGGATTGTGCCGCACTGAGCACATGTTCTTCGAGCCGGAACGTCTGCCGATCGTGCAGGATATGATCCTGGCCGATAGCTCCGCAGGACGAACTGCCGCACTTGACAAACTGTTGCCCTACCAGCGCGCAGACTTCGACGGCCTGTTCGAAGCGATGACCGGCCTGCCTGTCATCATTCGCCTGATCGACCCGCCGCTGCACGAGTTCATGCCCGACGAACACGCCTTGCTCGAGGAAGTGATCGAGAACCGTATCAAGGGTAAGGAAGACAAAGCCAAGGAAGAATTACTGGCCAACATCCAGGCCATGCACGAGAGCAACCCGATGATGGGGTTGCGCGGTGTACGCCTGAGCGTGATGATGCCTGAGATCGTGGGGATGCAGGTGCGGGCCATTTTCGAAGCGGCAGCGGACGTGAAGTTGCGCGGCTTCGAGCCCAAGCCGGAAGTCATGATCCCGCTGACCGGTCATGTCAATGAGCTGCATTTCATCCAACCCAAACTGGAAGAAATCGCCGCGGATGTGATGAAGACCAAAGGCGTCCAGTTCGAGTACAAGTTCGGCACGATGATCGAAATCCCGCGCGCCGGGCTGACCGCTGACCAGATCGCCAAGACGGCCGAGTTCTTCTCCTTCGGTACCAACGACCTGACCCAGTTCACCTTCGGCTACAGCCGCGACGATGCCGAGCGCAATTTCCTGGTCAAATATGTGGAAGATAGCATTTTGCCCGAAAACCCCTTCCAGACGATTGACCGCGATGGCGTTGGACAACTAATGAAGCTGACGGTCGAAAAAGGCCGTTCGACCCGCACCGAACTGGAATGCGGCATCTGCGGCGAGCATGGCGGCGACCCCAACTCGATCGAGTGGTGCCATATGATCGGCCTAAACTACGTCAGTTGCTCACCGTTCCGCGTGCCAGTGGCACGTTTGGCAGCGGCGCATGCGGCGCTGAAGTAATCGAACCAAACGATTGTATTGCCTTCCTGTCATTATGGCAGGAAGGCTTTTTTATTTGCCTGGGAATGAACCTGCGTCATGCCAGTCCGTTCCTGACAAATCTACTTCACAACCCGCAAGCTTAAGTCGCTGTGCCAACTCCTGTCTGGACTTAGACGAATTCCGCAAACGGACAAAATGCATGCCAGCGATGTCACTAAATGGTCTCAGACTTCCAATTTTGACAAGGATAGTGCGATCAGGATATTTCCCTAATGCCAATCCTGCTTCGAAAATGACGTTCGGCCTGGATTGCGGGGTGATTTTCCTTTCATAAGTGGGGTCATTGACCCACAGAAATTCATCCTTGAGCCTGACCAGATCGTCACCGGTAAATAGCACGACAATTGCTTGTGCATGTCCCATGGCGGCATCTAGGATCTCTCCGACGAATGGAGATGGCTTTCCTGTAAGTGCAACCGCTTCGCTCCATTCAATAGGCTTCAAGTCAATTGCGCGCAGAAAATCGAAGAGCGCACGGCGCATCTCATGATTGCGTCCGTGAATAACGAAAACCCTGGACTTGTTCGGTTCGTGCAATGCTTTCATGTCTGATCAACTCTCTTTAAGATATGTATCAACTACACCTTCAATTTCGTCATCATTCCAAGACTCTTCTTGCGACCAGAGTGCAAGCTGCCTGCGGTTGTCATATACTAAACTCGCCAATTCATCTTCCTTTACTCCCATCGGCTCCAAGATCTGATGTACAGTTCGCAACAACAGTTCTTTGTAACGGGATTTGTTGACATAGGAATAGTCGAGCTCAATCGCTAAATCCCAGGCGAAAATATTGGTCTTCTCGCCATGTGTATAGATGAACTTCACCCTTTGCCCAACACGCGGATGTTTTTCCTCGGCAGCCAATTGTCTGGCGACCTTCGCTGAAACGGAATTACCCTTGTATTCATGGGGTTCTCTCGATAGTTTAGTCTGGCAAACCAGGCCTTCCATTGGTACGCGCTCCGCATCCAGATCGTCAAGAAATGATTGGGTAA
>Ga0209536_100011067_pt1 | contig 13241 bp, 10 predicted proteins | sample DeeMarSeWOR28_12_FD_187461 | JGI IMG/M metagenome (GOLD analysis project Ga0209536, IMG submission 187461) | Marine sediment microbial communities from White Oak River estuary, North Carolina - WOR-2-8_12 (SPAdes) (version 2) | ecosystem: Environmental > Aquatic > Marine > Intertidal zone >...
CAGGTCATCGGCGACGGCGTGCAGGACTATTTCTACCTCAGCCCGCCGCCGGGTACCTGGATAGCGGCCAACCGCCAGCCGGTGCGCTACAGGGTCGTGCGCGGCGACACCCTGGGCGAGATCGCGAACCGTTACCGGGTCAGCCTGTACAGCCTGCGCCGCGCCAACGGGCTCGACAGCGATACCATCCGCGTCGGCTCCGAACTCCTCATCCCCACCACCTGAACTACCGATAGCGGGAACCTGCACTTTTCCGGGTCACCGGGCACGGGGTGTCCGATGATCGAGCGGTCGTCTCGCCAGGCGGGGAGTGCCCCGACTGGCGACTTCTGCCCGACCTTGGACACGGTCTTTCCACACGGATTTGCGACGTCGTTCGCAGACCGCATGGCGGGTTCGAACGAAGCCGGGTAAGCTAGCCGGCATGAAAATCCGGCAATTGCCCGACCACCTGATCAACCAGATTGCCGCCGGTGAAGTGGTCGACCGGCCGGCCTCGGTGGTCAAGGAACTCGTTGAAAACAGCCTCGATGCGGGGGCGCGGCGCATCAAGGTGACGCTGGAGCAGGGCGGCAAGCGCGCCATCCGCGTCAGTGACGACGGGGAGGGCATGAGCCGGGATGATCTGGCTCTGGCGCTGCAGCGGCACGCGACCAGCAAGATCGCCAGCCTGGAAGAGCTCGAGCGCGTGGCGACCATGGGATTCCGCGGGGAAGCGCTGCCGAGCATCGCCTCGGTCGCCCGCCTCGATCTCTCGTCGCGGCATGCCTCCGAGAAACACGGCTGGGTGGTGCGAGCCCGGCGGGGCGAGGTCCCGGCCGCCGAGCCGGCCGCGCTGCAAGAGGGCACGCGGGTCGACGTGGAAGACCTGTTTTACAATGTTCCGGCCCGCCGCAAGTTCCTGCGGGCCGATCGAACCGAGTTTGCCCAGGTCGACCAGTTGCTGCGCCGGTTTGCATTGGCGCGTTTCGACGTGGGCTTCGAGCTCGAGCACAACGGCAAGAGCGTGAGCGTCCTGCCGCCCGCCGGCGGCGAAGCCGAGCAGGAGCGGCGCCTGCAGCGGGTCATGGGCAAGGACTTCATTGAGCACGCCATCCGCATCGACGACCAGCGGGGCGGCATTGCCCTGCGCGGCTGGGTCGCGGAACCCCGTTACAACCGGGCACAGGCCGACCGCCAGTTCTTCTTCGTCAACGGGCGCGCCGTGCGCGACCGCCTGGTCGCCCACGCGGTTCGCTCCGCGTTCCAGGACGTGCTGTACCATGGCCGCCATCCGGCCTACGTCTTGTACCTGGAGCTTCCGCCCGAGGCGGTGGACGTCAACGTGCACCCGCAAAAGCAGGAAGTGCGCTTTCGGGACGCGCGCATGGTCCATGACTTTCTCTTCTCGACCCTGCACCGCGCGCTGGCGCCCGCCGGCGCGGGTGCGGTTCGTCCCGGAGCCGCTCTGCCGGGGCAGGCGGCGGGCCCGTCGGATACAGGGCGGTTTGCCGGCGGCGGGCTGGCCGGGGCTTACGGCCGGCAGCCGCACATGAACCTGCCGGTGCATGAACAAATGGCGGCTTATGCGACCGTGCTGGGCGCCGGCGGGGCCGACGCTGCAGCCGCACCGGCCGGGGCGGAAGGGCAAGGTCCGATTCCCCCCCTGGGGTACGCGCTGGCGCAACTGTGCGGTGTGTACGTCCTGTCCGAAAACGAACAGGGGCTCGTGCTGACCGACATGCACGCCGCGCATGAACGCATTACCTATGAGCGGTTGAAGCACCGGCATGCCGAGGGCGGGATCCGCGGACAGCGCCTGCTGGTTCCCATCGACGTTCGGGTCAGTGAAACCGAGGCCGACCTCGCCGAGCAGCGTCGCGACGACCTGGCCGGACTGGGCCTGGTGTTCGACCGCAGCGGGCCGGAAAGCCTGGTCGTGCGCGAAGTGCCGGCGCTGCTCGCGCAGTCCGACGCGGCGCAGCTGTTGCGGGACGTGTTGGCGGATCTGGGCAGCCTGGGCCGCAGCGGCCGGGTCGAAGCGGCGACCAATGAAATACTGTCGACCATGGCCTGTCACGGCTCGGTGCGTGCCAACCGGGCCCTGACCCTGACCGAGATGAACGCGCTGCTGCGCGACATGGAGCGCACCGAGCGATCGGGGCATTGCAATCACGGGCGCCCGACCTGGGTGCAACTGGACATGGCCACGCTCGACCGCCTGTTCCTGCGTGGCCGCTGATGGTGCGATCGGCGCGGAAGCCGGACCCGGAACCGGTGCAGCCGCTGCCGCGGGCTGTCTTCCTGATGGGGCCCACGGCTTCCGGCAAGACCGCGCTGGCGATCGAGCTGCACGAACGCTTCCCGGTCGACATCGTCAGCGTGGATTCCGCCCTGGTCTACCGCGGCATGGCTATCGGCACGGCCAAGCCCGATGCGGCCACGCTGGCCCGGGCGCCACATGCGCTGATCGATATCCGCGACCCCACCGAGAGTTATTCCGCCGCCGAGTTTCGCGAAGACGCCCTGGCGGAGATGGCGGAATCCGTGCGCCGCGGCCGCGTGCCTCTGCTGGTCGGCGGCACCATGCTGTATTTCCGGGCACTGTCGAGGGGCCTGGCCACGCTGCCTTCGGCCAGCCCTGAAGTTCGCGCGGCGCTGGAGGCGGAGGCCAGCGAACACGGCTGGCAAGTACTGCACGAGCGCCTGGCGGCGCGGGATCCGGAAGCCGCGCGAAGGATCCACCCGAACGATCCCCAGCGCATCCAGCGGGCCCTCGAAGTCATCCAACTGACGGGCCGCCCGATCAGCGAGCTGCAGCGGGAGCAGGAGGATGAACGACTGGGTTACCGGGTGTTGCGGGTGGTCGCCTGCCCGCAGCCGCGGACCCGCCTGCATGAACGCATCGAGCAGCGGTTTGCACAGATGCTGGAGCATGGTTTCCTGGAAGAGGTGGAAATGCTGCGGGCGCAAGGCGGCCTGCACCGTGATCTGCCGTCCATGCGTTGCGTCGGCTACCGCCAGGCCTGGAGCTATCTGGAAGGTGAAATCGGCCACGCGGAGATGTGCCGGCGGGCCGTGGCCGCGACCCGCCAGCTGGCCAAACGCCAGCTCACCTGGTTGAGGCAGGAAACCGGCGCCCTGTGGTATGATCCATGTGAAGAATCAGCGCAAGAATTCGTGATTGGGGAAATAGGGAAATTCCTTGAATTGTGACGCGGCTGCACCCAGATAATCGAGGGCTCGTGAACACCGCAAAAACGACACGGGCCCTGGCAATAACAAAGGAGAGCGGACATGTCCAAAGGTCAGTCATTACAAGAGCCATTCCTGAACGCCCTGCGTCGGGAGCGCGTACCCGTTTCCATTTACCTCGTCAACGGCATCAAGCTGCAGGGGCAGGTCGAATCGTTCGATCAGTTCGTCGTTCTCCTGAAGAATTCCGTCAGCCAGATGATCTACAAGCATGCTATTTCCACCGTCGTGCCGGCGCGGAACGTGCGGGTATTCGATGAGGAAACCGAGTAGTACTCGCTCGAGGCGCTCCATTGTTTGAACGCGCCGAGCGCGGCAACCGCGCTGTTATCCTGCATCCTGAATTCAGGTCGACCGGACCCGACTCGCTCGACGAGTTCCAGGAACTCGCGCGCTCCGCGGGCGCGGAGGTCGTCGCTGTGGTCACGGCCCCGCGAGACCGCCCCGATGCGCGCTTTTACGTCGGCAGCGGCAAGATCGACGAACTGGCTGCGCGGGTCGAAGATGCTGAAGCCGATCTCATCCTGGTCAGCCAGTCGCTGTCCGCTGTGCAGGAACGCAATATCGAACGAGTCTGCAAGTGCCGTGTACTGGACCGTGCCACGCTGATCCTCGATATATTCGCCCAGCGGGCCCAGTCCTATGAAGGCAAATTGCAGGTGGAACTGGCCCAGCTGCGGCACCTCTCCACGCGCCTGGTGCGCGGCTGGACCCACCTCGAGCGGCAGAAGGGCGGTATCGGCCTGCGCGGCCCGGGCGAGACGCAGCTGGAAACCGACCGGCGTCTGATCGGTGTCCGGATCCGCCAGTTGAACAGCCGTCTCGACAAGGTTGCCCGCCAGCGGGACCAGAGCCGGCGCCAGCGGCTGCGCTCGCGCGCCCCGCTGATCGCGCTGATCGGATACACCAATGCGGGCAAATCCACCCTGTTCAACGCCCTGACCGGCGCGGACGTCGGCGCCGAGAACCTGCTGTTCGCCACGCTGGATCCGACGGTTCGCCGTATGCAGGGCCTGCATTGTGGTGACGTACTGCTGGCCGACACGGTGGGCTTTGTCAGCGATCTGCCGCATGAGCTGATAGCGGCGTTCCGCGCCACGCTGCAGGAGGCGCGGGAAGCCGACCTGCTGCTGCACGTGGTGGATGTATCGGATCCCTTCCGGGTCGAGCGGCAGGCGGATGTCGAAACCGTGCTGGAGTCAATCGGCGCCGAGCGAATCCCGGTGATCCGCGTTTTCAACAAGATCGACCTGAGTGGGCACGAGGCCATGGTCCAGCCGGATGAGCGGGGACGGCCCGCCACGGTGAGCATTTCCGCAGCCACTGGCGCCGGGCTCGAGCAGTTGAGGCAGGCGGTCAGCGACTGGCTGTCCAGCGAGCGCATCAACCGCTGGATCGAGCTGGGTGGGCGCCATGGCCGCCTGCGCGCCCAGTTGTTCGACCTGGGCGTGGTCAATGAGGAACGGATAACGGAAAATGGTTCGTGGATGATGCACGTCGATGTGCCGCGGGAGACGGCCGAGCGCTTGGCCCGTCTGCCCGGCATCGAGGGGCAGGTGGCACGCCAGCAATTGCTGGCCAGCCTTGAAAGCACCCTCGCAGAACCCAAGCTAGCTGAGAGTAACGCAACAGGAGACACGCATGCCCTGGAAAGAGCCCGGTAAGGGTGACAAGGACCCCTGGAGTTCGGGCGGTCAGCAGCCCCCGGACCTGGAGGAAGTTTTCCGCAGTGTGAACAATCGCCTCAAGTCGCTGTTTGGCGGAGGCGGCGGGCGCCGGTCCGATACCGACGGCGGCAGTGGCAGCGCCGGCAGCCTCTTCAGCATCGTCGCGGTGGCCCTCCTGTTGTGGGGCGGCTGGGACGCCGTGCACATCATCGACGAAGCGGAGCAGGGCGTGGTACTGCGTTTCGGCGCTTACAATCGCACCCTTTCGCCGGGTATTAACCTGACCTTGCCGCGGCCTCTCGAGACGCTGTACAAGGTCAATGTCAGCTCGGTCCGGTCGATCGAGGATCGCGCCAACATGCTGACCGAGGACGAAAACCTCGTCGAGTTCAATTACAAGGTGCAGTTCCGGGTTGCCTCGGCGCAGGATTTCCTGTTCAAAGTGCGTAGCCCCGAGTCGACCGTGCGCGACGCCGCCGAGAGCGCTCTGCGCGAATCGGTCGGCACCAATCGGCTGGACGCCATCCTCGAGGGAACACAGCGTGAAACGGTCCGACTGGAATCGTTCCGGGTGCTGCAGGAAACGCTGGACCGTTACCAGGCCGGCGTGATGATCACCCAGTTCAACTTCACCGACGTGAATGTGCCGGCACAGGTGCGCGAAGCGTATTCCGATGTGATCAGGGCCCGCGAAGACCGCGAGCGCTTCATCGAAGAGGCCCGCGTGCATGCCAATAGCGTGATTCCCGAAGCCCGGGGCCAGGCTGCCCGCGTGGTTCAGGAGGCCGAGGGCTACAAGGAAGCCACGGTGGCGGTGGCCGAAGGTGAAGCTCAACGTTTCTCGCTGCTGCTGGAGGAGTACCGCAAGGCGCCGCAAATTACACGCAAGCGCCTGTACCTGCAGACCATGGAGAACGTGTTCGGGCGGAGCAACAAGGTCCTGCTGGATGCCGACAACAGCGGCAACGTACTGTACCTGCCGCTGGACCAGATGAGCGGGGGCGCCACTGGCCGGGCCATGATGCCGCCGATCGTGACGCCGGATGGCGGCGTTGGCATCGACAGTCCGTCGCCTAGCCGCGACGCACGCAGGGAGAGCAGACAATGAGACGTCCGATTCTTTTGATTCTGGTGGTGGTGCTGGCTGTGATGGGCGTTTCCAGCCTGTTCATCGTCAGCGAGACCGAGTACGCGATCAAGTTTCAGTTGGGTCGCATCGTGCGCGCCGATTATGAGCCGGGGATTCATTTCAAGCTGCCCTTCGTCAACAACGTGCGCAAGTATGAGCGGCGCCTGTTGACGCTGGATACGAATCCGGAGCAAATGCTGACGGCGGAACAGAAATTCGTCGCGGTCGACTCGTTCGTGAAGTGGCGCATCGTCGATGTTTCGCGGTTTTACACGTCGACGCAAGGCAACGAGCAGGTGGCGCTGAGCCGGCTGGACAGTATCGTCAAGGACCGCATCCGCAACCAGATCGCAGCCCGCGAACTGGTGCAGGTGATCTCCGAGGAGCGCGTCACCATCATGCAGGATATCGCGCGGGCGGCCGACCAGGCGGCCGGCGAATTCGGCATCGAGGTGGTGGATGTGCGCATCAAGGCCATCGAGCTGCCCGACGACGTGCGTGAGTCCGTGTTCCGCCGCATGGCGGCCGACCGGCAGAAAGAGGCCAACCTTTATCGCTTCCAGGGCCGCGAGTCGGCCGAGCGCATCAGTGCTGACGCCGATCGCCAGGTCCAGGTAATCCTGGCAGAGGCGGAGCGCGAGGGCCAGACTATCCGTGGTGAGGGCGACGCGCGTTCGACGGAGATCTATGCCAATGCCTATGGCGCGGACGAGGAGTTCTATGCCTTTTACCGCAGCCTGCAGGCATACGGAAACGCCTTCGGCGGCAGCAACGACGTGATGGTGCTGGACCCGTCTTCGAGCTTCTTCGAGTATTTCAGTACTGACAAGCCAAGCGAGCGGTAGACTCCCGGTGCTGCGCGACCTGATGACCGCGTTTGCCCTGTTGTTGATCATCGAGGGCCTGCTGCCGATGCTCGCTCCACAGATGTGGCAGAAGGTGATGCAGGACCTGTCGAACAGCAATCCCAAAATCATCCGCATCGGCGGCATCATCAGCATGCTGGCCGGTGCGGTTCTGTTACAGTTTCTCAATTAGTAGGCCCTGACAGATGAACAGAAGCATCGTTGTGCTCGGCACCCAGTGGGGGGACGAGGGTAAAGGGAAAATCGTCGATCTTTTGAGCCGCGACGCTGACGCCGTGGTGCGTTTCCAGGGCGGTCACAACGCGGGCCACACGCTGGTCATCGACGGCGAGAAAACCGTATTGCATCTGATACCGGCAGGCATTCTGCAGCCGGGCGTGGAGTGCCTGATCGGCAATGGCGTGGTGCTTTCGCTGCATGCCTTGCGCAAGGAGATCGAGGCGCTCGAAGCTCGTGGCGTGGAGGTGCGCCCGCGCATCAGCATCTCGCCGGCCTGCGCCATCATCATGCCCTGGCACGAGGCGCTGGACCGTGCGCGCGAAGAGGCACGGGGCGACAAGGCCATCGGCACGACCTGCCGCGGTATCGGGCCCGCCTATGAAGACAAGGTCGCGCGCCGCGGTTTGCGTACCTCCGATCTGCGCAATCCGGAACTGCTCGGCGAGAAGATCGAGCACGTGCTCGATTACCACAATTTCGTCCTCACCCGACGCTTCGGCAAGGAGCCACTTGAATTCCAGGCCATGCTTGACCAGGCGCTGGAGCTGGGTGAGTACTTCAAGGACCGGGTCGCCGACGTCAGCGGCCGCCTCTACGATTTGCGGGGCGCGGGCAAGCGCGTGATGTTCGAGGGCGCTCAGGGCAGCCTGCTGGACATCGATCATGGCACCTATCCCTACGTTACCTCGTCCAATACCACGATCGGCGGCGTGTGCACCGGGGCAGGGGTCGGCCCGAACGCCATCGACTACGTCCTCGGCATCACCAAGGCTTACGTCACCCGGGTTGGCGGCGGGCCGTTTCCGACGGAACTGTTCGACGAGGCGGGCAAGCGCCTGGCGCGGCGGGGCGACGAATTCGGCGCCACCACCGGCCGCCCGCGCCGTTGCGGCTGGCTTGATGCAGTGGCCCTGCGGCGCATGGTCAGCCTGAACGGAGTCAGCGGCTTCTGCGTGACCAAGCTGGATGTGCTGGACGGCTTCGACGAGATCCGCATTTGCACGGCCTACCGGTTGGGCGACGAAGTGTTGGACGCGCCGCCGCTGGATGTGCAGGACTGGGCCCGGCTGGAACCTGTCTACGAAACCTTCCCCGGTTGGCAGGAATCGTCGCGTGGCGCGACCCGCATGGAAGACCTGCCGGTCAACGCGCGCAGTTACCTCGAAGCGATGGAAGCCCTCTGCGGCGCACCGGTCCACATCGTGTCCACCGGCCCCGACCGCAGCGAAAACATCGTCATCCGCTATCCCTTCGACCTCTGACCACCGCGCTCACGGCGAATTGGCATCCTGCTCTGCAAGGAGCGCGCTTGCTCGCGACTTGGAACTGTCTACCCAGGAAAGGGGGCGGGAGCCCCGATACAAGAACGTAGCGCGCCGGGAGCGCGCTTCGAGTGCCCAGGGACGGCTTGAGCGCGTCCTGAATCGGGGCTCCCGCCCCCTTCCCTCGGTGAAAAATCACATTATTCGAATGGATTTGATTAAACAGCAACCCATCCCTTGACCTCGATCATGGAAGCGCGATTCAGTCCATATACTATGCAATCCTAAATTAGAACATGCTAAAATAACACTCGCCCAAAGTACCCGTTAATTGGTGTTCAAATGAAGGACTCACGCAACGGCTGGATTGCCGGCTTGGTATTCATTCTCGTCCTGATCGCAGTCCCCGTCTGGTATTTCACGCGGAGCGACGCGGTCGCCGAAGGGCAGACGATCGATACCCCTTGGGACTTTGTTCCGCGGCGCGCGGAGCCGGTCGATCACGGCAGTCTTTTCCAACAGACAATTACCACCGGCCAGGAGGTTACCCGGGCTTGCCTGCAATGCCACGAAAACGCGGCCGACCAGGTCATCCACACGGCGCACTGGCGTTGGCAAGCCGACCCGGTGATGATGGAAGGGCGGGCCGAACCGGTTTCTGTCGGCAAGAAAAACGCCATCAACAATTTCTGCATAGGCATCCAGGGCAACTGGGCCAGTTGCACGTCCTGCCATGCCGGCTACGGCTGGGAAGACGAGAACTTCGATTTTGACAACACCGACAATGTCGATTGCCTGGTGTGCCATGACCAAAGCGGGACTTATCGCAAGGGCAAGGCCGGTGTTCCGGCCGAGGGTGTCGACCTGCTGGCGGCTGCCCAGAGCGTTGGCCTGCCCACCCGCGAGAATTGCGGCGGCTGCCATTTCCGTGGCGGCGGCGGCGACGCTGTGAAGCATGGCGACCTCGACCAAAGTCTGTACTACCCGGACGAGGAACTCGACGTGCACATGGGGCGTTACGACTTCCAGTGCATCGATTGCCATCGCACCAAGGATCACGTGATTGGCGGGCGCGCGATCACGGTCAGCGTCGACAAGGCCAACCAGATCGCCTGCACCGATTGCCACAGCGAACGCCTGCACGCCGATGCGCGCATCAACGCGCACACCGCCACCGTGGCCTGCCAGACCTGCCATATCCCGCGCGTGGCCCGCAAGGAAGCAACCAAGGTGCACTGGGACTGGTCGGAGGCCGGCGATCCGAGCCGCGAGGAAAATGTGCATGAGTACCTGAAAATCAAGGGCAGCTTTGTCTACGAAAAGAACCTCAAGCCCGCTTTCCGCTGGTTCAATGGCTTGGCCGACCGCTACCTGCTGGGCGACACGCTGGACGATGACGGCATCACCGCCCTCAATCCACCGCTCGGCAGCATCAGGGATCCGGACGCGCGCATCTGGCCGTTCAAGATCCACGAGGCGCATCAACCCTATGACACCCAGTACAACTACCTGCTGCAGCCGGTGACCTCGGGCAAGGGCGGCTTCTGGAGCGAATTCGACTGGGACCAGGCGCTGCGTTTGGGCGCCGAAGTCACCGGCCTGCCGTACAGCGGCCACTATGCCTTCGCTGAAACCGAGATGTACTGGCCGCAGACCCACATGGTGGCGCCGAAAACCCAGGCCCTGCAGTGCCGGGCCTGCCATTGCGAGGGCGGCTGTCTCGACTGGGAAGCGCTGGGCTATCCCGGCGATCCGATGCGTTGGGGCAGCCGTGACCGGGTACATCCGGTGGGCGTTGCCTCCAGCCAGGTGGGAGCCGGACGATGAAACAACACGTTCGCGGCTGGCTGATCGTTCTGCTGGGTTTGGTGTTCGGCACGGTGGCCGACGCGGCTGCCAACGACTTGCATCCCGACTTTCCACTGCTGGACGCCAGCGGCCGCGCCGTTCTGCTGAGCGGCCGTCCCCTCTCGACCATGCGGACCTGCGGCGAGTGCCACGATACCCAGTTCATCGAGTCTTCCAGTGATCACGCCGACGCCGGCGCGGCGCAGATCGGCGCCGGCGGAACACGCCATGCCTGGGCCTCCGGGCCGGGTTACTTTGGCGGCTGGGATCCATTGCGTTACGACAACCCCGCCCACGACGACGGCTCGGTGGATCTCGATGCCTGGCTGCTCGCTTTCGGAGCACGTCACGTGGGCGGTGGCCCGGTGTCCGACCAGGTGGAGATGGACTGCCTGATGTGCCACGGCGACATCACCGAACCGGAACGGCGCGAGCAGGCGCTCGCATCCGGTGACTTTGCCTGGGCCAATTCCGCTCGCCTGTCCGCCCGCGGGATCGTCCTGAAGTCCGACGGGCGCTGGCAATGGAACCCCTTCATGTTCCAGCCCGACGGAACCCTGAACGACGGACTGCTGGAGATTCGCAAGCCGCGCGACGAGAACTGCGCGCAATGCCACGGCCAGACCGAGGTCGAGCTGGATCTGCCGCTGACCCTGGCGCCGGACCCGGCCAGGCGCACCTTGACCGATCGCACGGGGCAGGTGATATCACCACAGAAGCTGAACAACAGCGGCCTGAACCTGGCCGGCAAGGAAACGCTGACCCATGCCTTTGACGTGCACGCCGACCGCGTGGTGGGTTGCGTGAACTGTCACTACTCGCTGAACAACCCGGTCTATTTTCGACAGCGGCCCGAGAGCCGGCCACCGCACCTCGATTTCGATCCCAGGCGGCTGACCAACTCGGACTACCTGACCCGGCCTTTGCACCAGTTCGCCAAGGGCCATACGACCTACGGCCTGGCTGCGGTCGCAAGCGAAAACAGCCTGCGCCGCTGCGAATCCTGCCACGACGCCACCGCGGTGCACGACTGGCTTCCCTACAAAAAGCGCCATTTCGATTCGCTGGCCTGCGAGGCTTGCCACATCCCGCAAGTCTATGGCCCGGCCCTGCAGGCGCTCGACTGGACCCTGGTCGACCGCGATGGAATGCCGCGGACGCAGTACCGGGATGTCGAGGGCGACCCCACCACGGCTGACAGCCTGATCCATGGCTTCCGCCCTGCCATGCTGGCCCGCGACAACGTGGGCGGCAAGCGCAAGCTGGCGCCGTTCAACCTGGTCAGCAGCTGGTACTGGCTGGCCGGTGATCCACCGCGGCCGGTGTCCCGCGAGGAACTGGTGGACGCGCTGTACTCCAACGGCCGCCTGCACAGCGACTTGCTGCGGGCGCTCGACACAGACGGCGACGCGCGCCTGAGCGACGCGGAGTGGCGGCTGGATACACCCGAGCGGACCGCAGCGGTTCGTGCGCGACTGGAAAGCAGCGGCCTGGCCTCGCCCCGTCTTGCCGGCGAGCTGACGCCGTTCCCGATCAGCCACAACGTGGTCAACGGCCGCTGGGCCACCAGGGATTGCCGGCTGTGCCACGGCGCCGACTCGGTGCTGGGCGCGCCGTTTGCCCTGGCCGGTTTCCTGCCCGGCGGCGTCGAGCCCGTGATGATCGGGGCCGCGAACCCCGGCCAGCTCGGTACGGTCGCAGCGGCCGCCGGCGGAGGCGCCAGCTTTCTGCCGGACACCCGCAGCGAGGGCTTCTACATCATCGGCCTCGACGGATCGGATTGGGTCGATTACGCCGGTCTCGCGATGTTTTTCGGCATCGTTCTCGGCGTGACCGTGCACGGAGTCGCGCGCTACGTGGCCCGCCGGCGCCGGCCGCGCCCGCACAGACCGACGCGCAGGGTGCACATGTACGACGCCTACGAGCGCATCTGGCACTGGCTGCAGGCCAGCGCCATCCTGCTGCTGATTTTCACCGGCCTGGTCATCCACAAGCCTCATTTCTTCGGCATGTTCAGCTTCGCCTACGTGGTGCAGGTGCACAACGTGCTGGGATTCATCGTGCTGATCAATGCCGCGCTGGCGCTGTTCTACACCCTGGCCAGCGGCACCATCCGGCGTTTCCTGCCCGACCCGGACGGCTTCGTGCGGCGCGCGCTGGCGCAGGCCGAGTTCTACACCAAGGGCATCTTCGCCGGTGACGCCCACCCGCTGGAGAAAACCAAGCAGAACCGCCTCAACCCGCTGCAGCAGATCACCTACCTGGCGATCCTGAACATCCTGCTGCCCGCTCAGGTTGTCACCGGCGTGCTGATCTGGGGCATGCAGGAGTGGCCGCAGTTGGCGGCGGCGCTGGGCGGCCTGCCGCTGCTGGCGCCGGTCCACACCCTGCTGGCCTGGGCCTTTGCGGCGTTTATCGTGATGCACGTCTACCTGACCACCGCCGCGGGCGAAACCCCGGGTGCGGGCATCCGTTCCATGATCAGTGGCTGGGAGGAAGTCGAAGTCGCCGCCGGCGAGGCCGGCGCCCGGTCACCCAACGACAGAGCAGAGGGAGCCTCCCATGTCTGAACGAAATCTTTCCGGCGCTGGACCGAAGCCCTACATCAACCCCTACCTGGCCGGGGCGCTGCTGGGTCTCGTGCTGTTCCTGGCGTTTTTCATCACCGGCAACGGGCTGGGCGCTTCCGGAGGCCTCAACCGCATGGTCGTGTACGCGCAGAACATCATCGCGCCGGAGCACATCGACCAGGTTCCCTACCTGCTGAAGATGGCGGGCGGCAGCACCAACCCGCTGGACAGCTGGATCGTTTACCTGACAGTCGGCACCCTGCTCGGCGGCCTCATCTCCGGGTTGTTCGGGCGCCGCATGAAGATCGAGACGAACAAGGGTCCCCGTATCAGTAACAAGACCCGTTGGATGATGGCCTTCCTGGGCGGCATCCTGATGGGTTACGGAGCGCGGCTGGCCCGCGGCTGCACCTCCGGGCAGGCCCTGTCCGGTGGCGCCGTGCTCT
>Ga0209536_100011069_pt1 | contig 13241 bp, 7 predicted proteins | sample DeeMarSeWOR28_12_FD_187461 | JGI IMG/M metagenome (GOLD analysis project Ga0209536, IMG submission 187461) | Marine sediment microbial communities from White Oak River estuary, North Carolina - WOR-2-8_12 (SPAdes) (version 2) | ecosystem: Environmental > Aquatic > Marine > Intertidal zone >...
GATCCTTCGCCCGCCGGCTCCGGGCTGCGCTACCTCGTTTTCGTACCTCTCATGCTCGCCGGGCTCAGCGACTCGTGGCTGAACTACCAGCTCATCCTACTGGTGCCGATGGCCTGGGTGGCCGGTCGGTGCTTTGTTGCCGACCGTCCCGACCCTACCGCGGCCTACCTGATGCTCGCTGCCTACATTCCCACCATGATCAATGCCAACACGAATACACTCCTGTCGATAGTGACATTCCCGAACGAATGGTATCAACGCGAGATGGACACACGGGTTCTGACGACCCTGCTGGTATGGGGCTCGTTGATGTGGCTCCTGACGCGACAGACCCGGAACGGCGCCGCTCACTGAGGCTGGAATCGTGTCGCCAAGCGCTAGAATGGGCGCTTCGGGAAGCTCATATTGACAGATCGCACCTCACCGAACATCGCGACGCCAGGCGGACCCGGCGCAGGCGATCAACGGCCAGCGATCAGCGCGCGGCTGTCGACTACTATTCTCGTCTACCTGACGCTGGTGGTCTTCACCTGCCTGTTCTTTCGTGAACCGCTGTTCGGGGAGCGCACGTTCTACGTCTGGGACCTCTCGCTGGGCTACGCGCCGGTACAGGTCGACAACGCAGGCCTGCGCTCCGCCGGCGAGATCCCGCTGTGGAACCGTCATATCGCCCTCGGCTATCCGATCACGGCGGAAACCGAATCGAGCGGCGTCTACCCCCCGGGTTTGATCTTCAATCTGGTCCAGTCCCCGGCTCGGGCTTTTGCGGGCTTCATCCTCTTCCATTACTTTCTGACGCTTGCGGGCACGATGTACCTGGCGCGGGTGGCAAAGATCGGTCTTCTCGGTCAGGCGAGCGCGGCACTGATCTTCGTCTACGGCGGATCGTTCATCGCCCAGACGGTCAATCTTCCCGTGGTGACGACGCTGGCGTGGACGCCGTGGATCCTCGGACTCCATCTGCGGGCGCTTGTGCGCGAGTCCTGGCGGTTCGGGATCCTCGCGGGGGTGGCGCTGGCCGTCCAGATCTCGGGAGGGCACCTCCAGATCGCGTTCTACACTCTCCTGCTGATACTGCTGTGCACCGCGGTGGCTGGCCGCGAGCGCCTCCGGTTCTCGATCCCGGAGACCGGACTCGTCTTCGGCGCGGGATTGGGTTTGGCCGCGCCCCAGATTCTGTACACTCTGGATCTGATCCGCCACACCGAGCGCGCGACGCGTCTCGCCTACGACACCCTGGTCTCCTTCTCCCTTCCGCCTCACTATTTGATTCAACTGCTCGTCCCCGACCTCCTCGGCGGAGAGGGATCCTGGGTGGGAGTCGACAACATTTACGAGCTGCGCGTCTACTTCGGCTTGACGGCTCTCGGGCTGATCGCCTTGGGATGGCGGACTCCCGGGCCCATGGCCACCGTCTTCCGGATCACGCTGATCGCCGGTTTGGTGCTGGCCCTGGGCCGCTACATCGGCATCTACCACTTCCTGGGCCTCTTGCCCGGTTTCGGATCGATCCGGGCGCCGGCGCGGTGGTTGTTGATCGCATCTCTCGGTGCGGCCATCCTGGCAGGCTTCGGCATCGAGCGCCTGCTCCACGGATGGGGGCCTCTCCGGAGCGCGACACGCAGGCTCGCGCTGGCCTATCTCGTTCTGGCGGTGGCCCTCGCCGCGGGGACCCTGTGGGCCTCTCGGATAGCCGAGCCCGGTGCCGTCGCCGACGGCATCCTGCGGTTCGCGATGCCTGGCGCCCAGCGCGTCGCCCTCCCGACGGGGCTTGTCGGGTCGGAGCTGGTCGCCGATGCACTCCGCGCCGCCACGGTCGCGGTCGGCGGCGGCGTTCTGACGGCCGCCGTCTTCCTCCTGTTCTCCCGGGCTACTACCCGACGCACCGCCGGGATCGCCGGAATCTCGGCCGTCGCTCTCCTTGCGGCCGACCTGCTGGCGACTCAGGGCGGTTTCCACCGCTTTACTCCCGATTCCTCGTTCGCGCCGACCTCTCCGATCGTTGCGTTCCTCCGCGCCCAACCCGGTCTCTGGAGAGTTCGCTCGTACGTCGTCGAAGACAGCCTGGATCCGATTCCGGCGGATCTGGTCGGAAACAGCGCGGGCCTGTTTGACATCGACTCGACCTCGGTGCTGTGGTCCAGCTCCTACGAGGACCTGGAACGCTACTTCGCGCCGGGCGTCAACATGAAGGAGGTCGGCCTCTTCAACGTCAGGTATGTGCTCAGTGCCCGCCCCATGAATGATCGCTCCCTGCGACTTCGCCTGGAGGAAGGTGAACGCCTGTTGTACGAAAACGCGCTCTGGCAGCCTCGGGTGAGCGTCCGCGAGGAATGGCAGGTGATCCCCGATGTCATGGAAGCGAAGCGCGCCATACGTGGCGACGGATTCCGACTCGAGCGGTCCGTCATTCTGAACGAGCCGCCCCGCTTCCTCGACGGTGACCCGTTCGACGTTCCGCCAACCGCCGCGGCGGTCGAAGTCGTGGACTACGGCGCCCAACAGGTGCTGCTCAAGGCAACGCTGCCGCGACCCGCGGTGCTCGTGATCAGCGATCTGCAGCACCCGGGCTGGAGGGCGACCTCCAACGGACGGCCCGTGGAGATCCTCGTCGCCAACGCCCTGGTTCGCGGCCTCGCCCTGGGACCGGGCGTGCACGACCTCGAGCTCCGGTACAGCCCACGCTCCTTCCGTGCGGGCCTCTACGTGGCCGGATTCACCCTCTTGGCGGTTTGGGGCGTCTTCTTGGGCGCTCGATCGTCTCGCCGACGCGGGCCGCCGAAAAGCTCGTGATCACCGGCACTGAATCCTAAACGCGCCGAGGGTCGGCCCGCGGCGTCGGCCCGGACCACCCCTGCTCCCACTGCGGGCCGTAGACGGGGTGTCGGCGGATCTTGCTCCACTCGGTCTTCGCGCGCGCAAGCGTCCATGCAAGGTAGTACAGCTTGGCCCCGACCAGGCACATCCGGAAGATCGGGGTATCGAAGACCATCTTCTTGAGCGTCGATCTTCGCAGGACGGTCTCCACGGCGGAGACCGCGTTGTCTCGCGCCGCGACGAAACGCACCACCGTGTCCTCGGGTACGAGACCCCGAACCTCGATCCGTGCACGGTCGTTCGTTCCGATCCCGCGTTCGGCACAACGCTCGAGATGCTTCACGCGTCTCGGGTCGAGTCCCATCGTGATCGCCTGCACGGTGTCCAGCGCAACCGGATCGGTCGAGCACAGGATCCGATCCGCCACTCGGGACCGGCCGGACTTCGGACCGTTGCCCTCGAGACCCACCGTTGCGTCCATGACCGCGAGCGTCGGCCGCACGGCTTCGTTCAGATCGGCGAGCGCGTCGTCAAGAACGAGGTGGTGCTCGTGCCGCATCGTTCCCAGGCAACCCCACTGGTTCTTGAGCGCCCCGGAGATCACCGTCTTGGCGTGGGTCTTCATCACCGGCACGGTCACGAGCAGAGATCGTCGAAGGACCTCCGGGATCTCGATCTTGTGAAGCACGACGTTGGTCGGAACCTCGACCGCAACGGTCGGGGAACGGGTCATGTTGACCCACTCGGCGCCGGTTCGACGACAGACCTCGGACATTCCGCTCTTGCGGAACGCTTTCTCCACATCCTCCAGGACCTGATCCGATTCCACAACGAAGATCTTCCCGACGTGTTCGCGCATTTCCAGAATGAGAGATTCCGCCACCAGCGGCGAGGTGATGGAGCCGGGGATGAACAGGTCCCATCCGAGGTTCACCTTCAGTGAGACGGCGGCGCCACGCGGAATCACGCTTTTCCAGTCGACCCCATCCAGAGCCCGCCGTACCGCGCCACGGACATCTTTTTCGACCGCCTCGAGGGCGACGATGGATCGTTCACGCGGAGCGGGGGCGGAGCTGCTCATGGCGGGATACTACGACGGTATCGATTCTCGCGCGAGGAGCACGTGGCTTTGCGTGAGACGCGCGAGACGATGCAAGCGACCTGACCGGGGAGACGCTCCGACGGAAGTGCCGATCGACTCGCTCACCGTGCTGCCCCGGATCAACGGACCGGGCGCGCCGTCGCGAACCCGTGGTTTGCAGGATCGGCGACTCGCTCTCCGTGACGCTTTCCAGGACGGAGTCCCGTGCCCGGGCTATACGGGTCCGCGGCTGACGAATGCATCCGCCTCGCGGAGAAGACTGCTGGTCCGGCCATCTTCCTCGAGGATCGCCCGAGCGGCCTCGAGCCCCGATCCAAGCGCGGTTCCTGTCGAGGCCACCGAGGGGAAGGTCCGATAGTTCCCCGCAAAGTAGACATTGCGCCACGACTCGCTTCGAACCGGGAGGTTGCGATACCCGCGATCGAACACCGGTGAGTACAGCGGCAGGCGCGAGATGTGCGTCCAAGATGGATCCAGTTCTTTCCCGAACACTTTCCTGAAATCCTCCCGGTAGCCCTCGACGATCTCGTCGTCGCTCCGTCGAAAGAACTCCCGATCGCGGCTCGGGATGTGGGTCATGAAGTTCAGAACCGTCTCCCCCGGCGCGCCGATGGTCGGGTTCAGGTTGTCCAGGACGAAGAGCCCGCTGGCGTGGGTGTCGCGCGACATCATGTTCATCCAGTAGAACTTCGGATGGACGGTCTGCCGGGTGGCGAAGATCACGGAGATCACGGCCGTGTATCGGATGGACTCCAAGCCCGTGGTCTGATCGTGGGGGGCGAGCAGGGAGTAGATCTCGGTGGGCAGGGTGCTGACCACGACGTCGGAGCGAACCGCGGGCCCCGATTCCACCTCCACCTCGGCGATGCGGTCCCCCTCCGCGTACAGCTTCTTGACCGTTGTCCGAAGCCGGATGCGAACACCTTGGCTCTCGAGAAGACGGGTGATCCCGTCGCACAGGACTTGAGTCCAATTGCAGCCCGGAATGTATCCCAGGGAGTCCGAACCCTCCCGCGCGTGCAGGCGTGCTCCGAGCCACGCGCCGCTGGTCCCCTCGCACGGCAGATCGAATTTCAAGCGGCAGAGTGGATCGAACATGGCCCGTCGAACGCCTGGACCGGCCCAGCGATCGACCAGCTCGGCGGCGCTGCGACCGTGCCAATCGTCCCAGTTGCTCTTTCGGAAGCTCTTGAGCATCAGGCGTACGAATCGTGCCTTGTCGGTGAGGCTCATCGGGTACCTGAGAAAACCGATCGGATCGGACAGATCGTAGTTCCTACCGTCGAGGTGAAAGAGCATGTGGATCCGACGCCACTGAACCCGCGGCAACGCTCCGATGGACTGCAGAAAGTAGAGCAACGTCCGGTCGCGGTGCAGGATGTGGTGGTAGGCCAGAGGGTAGAAGTGCCCATCTCGTTCGAAGGTTCCGGCCAGGCCCCCGAGCTCGGCCCCGCGCTCCAGAACGGTGACCTCCTCGAAGCCCTCCCGGGCCAGAGCACATGCCACCGCCATTCCGGAGAGACCACCTCCCAGGACGGCGACGGAGCGGTTCTTCATTCACTCGCTCCGGCGCATCGCGCGATCGAGTCGAACGCCCTCGAAACGTCTCGCGGCGCGCACGGTTCCTTGCGCCGTCCGGCTGCGCCGTGTCGAAACGCTGAAAGCGGGGTTCATGGCCGGTCATTGTACACGCCCGGGGTTGCGCCTCTGCGACCTTGCCGCCGTGGCACCCGCGTCCTATCCTGATCCGACAGCCACCGGCGAAGGGCACGCCGGGGCTCGCGCTCGGAGGAAGCCGCCCATCGTGAAACGAACCCGCCGGACCCTTCGAGCCGCGCTGCTGATCGGCGTCGCAGTGCCACTGTTGTCGTGCGCGGGGTCGGAATCCCGGGACACTGCTCCCGACCCAGGCGGCCCCCCCCGATCCGGTGCCGGCTCGCGCCCCGGCGATCGCTGGTTCGATGTCCTCGATCGCGTTCGCGTGGAGGACTTTCCGGCCACCAACCTCCCACCCGCTCTGCGCGCACTGGCGGGCGAGTCGGTCGTGGTTCGGTCCGATCCCGTTCCGGTGGATCAGTGGGATTCGGAAGGCGACCACGTGATCCGAAGGCGATGGCCCGGCCTTCGACTTCCCGGGCCCGGCTACCGCATCTTCTGGTGCCGGTTTCCCGTCGACTCGGTGGCCGGCGCCCCCCCACCCGTCATCGTGAAGGGCGGGCGGCGACAAGAGCGCTGGGTTCCCGGCAACGCGGTTCTCGACGGGGAGGTGTTCTGGTACGACGGTGACAATGAACGGGTCTACGCCATCGCCGAGACCGAGCCCGAGGATCTGACCCTCGAGTATCTCCGTGAGCTCGCCCCCGTGCTGGAGACCTTCGAGGTCGGGGCGGCGGCTCCTCCGGTCGCATCGAGCCTGAAGCGCCGGGTGATTCTAGAGGACGTGGTGCGCGACGCCCTCCTGCTCCCCGCTCCCGGGGCCGCCTCCCTCGAGTTGGAGGCCTTCGGCGCAGAAGGTGTGGAGCTCGCCGTGGGTGTGATCGATCGCGCCTGGGCCTTGGACGGAACGGTCGTGGTCCCCACCGAAGGCCTTTCGGACGGAGTCACCTTCCGGATCGAGGTGGAGCCGCGGAAGGGCACAAGCGATGCTCCCGAGGTTACGTGGAGTCGGCACGTCCTTCCCGGCGAGGGATTCGTCGAGGCCCGCGTCGATCTCGCCCGCCACCGCGGTCAAGACATCCGGCTGCGGCTGGTCAGCGATCCCGGACCCGGAGGCGACCCGAGCTTCGACTACGCCGTCTGGGCCGACCTTCGGTTCCGCGGTACCCCCGCGGGCCCACCGGATCGCCCCCACGTGGTGATCGTGGACATCGACACCCTGCGCTCGGATCGCACCAGCCTCTACGGCCACACGCTCCCCACGACGCCGCGGCTCGATCGCTGGGCCGCGGCCCACGCCACCGTTTTCGAAGACTCGACGTCCGCCTCGAACTGGACGCGCCCCTCGACCGCTTCGATGCTCACGGGACTGGCCGTCAGCCAGCACCAAGTCGGAATCGAACGGCGCGCCCTGGCTCCCGCGCACCAGTCTCTGGCCGTGGTGCTCTCGGAGGCCGGGTACGAAACCCGAGGCATCGTCGGCGGCGGCCACCTTTGGCCCGACTTCGGATTCGACATCGGCTTCGAGGTCTACGATTTCGAGAACGAGGTTCCGGACTGGGACGGTACGCTCGCCTGGCTCGCGGCAAGACGAAGCGAGCGCCCGGTGTTCCTCTTCTTCCAGACGTTCATCGTTCACGCGCCGTACCGGGCCGACGATCGGTTTCTTCCGGATTCCGACTTCGGGGGACGCTTCGCGGGCTCGACGGTCGGCCACGACGTCTTCGAGGGCTACCGCCGCCGCGAGCTGGAGCTCGACGACGACGAGAGGGAATACGTCAGCCTCGTCTACGACGCCGGCATCCGCCGCATGGACGAGGGCCTCGGCGCCTTCCTGGAGGCCATCGAGGAGATCTTCGCCGGCGAGGACCTTCTGGTCATCGTCACCTCCGACCACGGCGAGGCGCTCTTCGAGCACGACGTCCTCGGGCACGGACAGGTGCTGTACTCCGAAGTCCTGCGAGTGCCCCTCGTGGTCCGCTTCCCCGGCGGACGGCCGGGGCGCTCGTCGCAGCCGGCGTCGGGGCTGGACATCGTTCCCACGGTGCTCCAGGTCGCGGGTCTAGAGATACCGGAGCGCTTGCCCGGGCACTCCCTCTTGCAGCCTTCCGGCGACGACCGGGTCCGCGGGGCGGAGGATGCCGGGCACCACTATGCCATTCAGGTCGGAGACCTCAAGCTCATCCGGCGAGGCGCAGGCGTCCGCCTTTTCGACCTGGCCCGCGACCCGGGCGAGCGCCACGACATCGCCGACCAGCGCCCGGAGCAGGTCCGAGAGCTCACCGAGCTTCTGAACGGCTACCTGGAAACCTACTCCCTCGTGCCGGTCGAAGCCGACGATGTCACACCGAGCCCGGAGACCCTTCGCAGTCTACGAGCGCTGGGGTACATCGACTAGAAAGCGACCGGAATCACCGCATCCGCCGCGAGCTTGACCGCGACCGGACCTTCGAATAGACTTACGCGCTCACGCGTTTACACGGAACTTTACGGGTACCGAGGCAGGCCGCGATGCGGTCCGCCCCGAGAGCGGGGACTCGTCATGATCGACATCAAAGGCGCGAAAGTGCTCGTTGCCGGCGGCGCTGGGTTCATCGGCAGCCAAATGGTGCGCGAGCTACTTGACCTCGACTGCCGCGTCGTCGTCTACGATAATTTTCTCCACGGCTGTATCTCGAATCTCGAGGAAATCGAAGACAGGATCGACGTCGTCTTTGGAGACGTGCTCAACGAGTGGCAGCTCGCCGACACCTTCCGGACCCACCGCCCGGACTACGTCTTCAACTTCATCGGCGACACCTACGTTCCCACCGCCTACGACATGCCGAAGCGCTTCTTCGCAATCAACGTCGAGGGTAATCTGAACGTTCTGATGGCCTGCAAGATGTTCGATGTCAAGCGCGTACTGTACGTCTCTTCGACCGAGGTCTACGGCGAGGCGCAGAACGTGCCCATGAACGAGGGCCATGTCCTGAGCCCTCTGAACACCTACGCGGTCAGCAAGCTCGCGTCGGATCGGCTGTGTTTCACCTTCCATGCCGAGCACGGCATCCCGGTGATCATCGCCCGCATCTACAACTCCTACGGGCCCCGCGAGACCGAGCCGTACGTCATTCCCGAGATCATCACACAGTTCGACAAGGGGCCGGTGGTCTACCTCGGCAACCTCGAGGCTCAGCGGGATTTCACCTACGTCTCCGACACGGCCCGAGGACTGATCGCGACGCTGTGCTCCCCCGTCCCCAACGGCGAGGCGGTCAATGTCGGCTCCGGCGCGACGTTCAGCGTCCGGCAGCTGGCCGAGTGGATCGGTGGGATGATGGGTCACGACGAGATTGAGATCCGTTTGGACGAGCGCCGACTCCGCCGCCTCGACATCGAGCTGTTCAAGTGCGACGCGACCAAGCTTCGCGAGGCGACCGGCTGGAAGCCCACGGTCGGTATCGAAGACGGCCTCCAGAGAACCATCGACTGGTTCCGGTCCCACGGACGCAGGTGGATCTGGGAGGACCGCGTCGAGGGAACCGTCCGCCTGGATACGTGACCGCGGCGCCCGCTTCTGCGACTCCATCGCGCGAGCCCCGAGACCTCGAGGTAGCCACCGACCTGGAGCGTGCGGTCGCCCGCCTCGGCGAGCATTCCGGTGGGTCGGCTCAGGAGGCCCTTCCGACCACGACCGCGGCGTACCCGTCCGGCCGCGGAGGATCGTCGATTGCGGGCCAGCCGCCGAGGTGGACGATCCCGAAGCCCGAGAGCTCCAACAGCAGCTCGATCTCTCGTGGAAAGAAGTAGCGGAGCACGTGCTCCTCACGGTCGGAGGCGTCAACCCCGCGGCTCCCGGCGTGCTCCAGGCTGTAGCGAACCGTCGCGAGCTGTGCTATCGGATCGTGCTCACCCTCCACGTGCCGGACCCAGCGGTTCCCGCTCTCGCCCACCTCCTTGGTGCGCCTTCCGGGCGGCTGGGCCAGAACCGCCGGACCGTACCAGATATCGGCGACCAGCAGCCCCCCCGTCGTCAAGTGTGCCCTGGCCACCCGCAGGGCCTCGAGGACCTGCGCGGTGTCCGTCTGGTAGCTGAGCACCGCGAACATCATGAGAACCGCGTCCCACTTTTTTCCCGGCGCATGGAAGCTCGCGATGGAGGCCTCGACCAACGTGGCGCCGTCACGTCCGCCAAGCCGGTCCTGCGCCGCCTGCAACATGGCCCCCGAGCGGTCCACGCCGGTGACCCGATAGCCGCGATCCAGCAGAAGCGCCATGTGGCGACCCGTCCCGCACCCGAGGTCCAGGACATCCTCGACGGCGCCCTGGCCGAAGCGTCGGAAGCAGATTTCCAGAGCGTCGACCTCGCGAGCGTAGTCCTTGTCTCCGTAGAGATCGTCGTAGGCCGCGGCGTAGACCTCACCGAACGGAGCGGCATCTCCTGGTGGCTCGAGTGGCGGCTCCGCGGCGGGTGCCGAGAGCGAGGACTCGATTCCCCGACCTGACAGGACCTGCCGGACCGCACCGCACACGCGGTCGATGGTCGCGGCATCGAGGGTCGGCGACGAGGGGAGGTACAGGCCGCGACGGCTCAACCTCTCCGCCACCGGATGCGACTCGCCATCGAACAGGCCCTGGCGGATGAACACCGGCTGCTCGTGCATTCCCAGAAAGTAGGGCCGCGAATCCACGCCGTGATCGCTCAGGCGCCGAGCGAACTCGGCGGCATCCATCGGGATGTCGTCGTCGAGCTCGATCCCGATCATCCAGGGCACGGGCCGGGCCCACGGCTCCTGGCCCTGCATCGCGACTCCTTCCACACCGCCGAGTCGCTCGCGGTAGCTCCTCGCCAGCTCGCGCTTGCGCTCCAGGATCGAATCGAGACGGTCGATCTGAGCCACGCCGAGCGAAGCCTGCAGGTTCGTCATCCGGAAGTTGTGGCCGAGCTCGTCGTGCTCGAAGCGGCGCTCTCGCTTGAAGCCCAGGTTCATCAGGCTGCGGAGGCGCTCGGCGATGCCGTCGTCGTCCGTCATGACCATCCCACCCTCACCGGTGGTGATCGCCTTGTTCGCGTAGAAGCTGAAGATCGAAACCTCTCCCAGACCGCCGCAGCGGACCCACTCACCTCCGATCCTGACCTCCGCGCCGTGCGCTTCCGCGGCGTCCTCCACGAAGACGAGCCCGTGGTTCCTGGCGATTTCGAGCAGCGCTTCGGCGTTCACAGGGTGTCCGTACATGTGAACGGCGAGGATCCCCGCCGTCCTGTCGGTGATGCGGTTCCGGACCGCCTCAGGATCCATGGCGTAGATCCGTGGGTCACTGTCAACCAGCGCCGCTGTCGCGCCAACGCGCACGATCGCCCGTGCGCACGAGATGATGGTAAAAGTCGGACAGATCACCTCGTCGCCCGGTCCGACGCCGCAAGCCTCGAGGGCGAGCTCCAGGGCTGCGGTTCCGCTCGATACGGCAATGCCGTGCCGCCTGCCGCAGTACGATGCCCAGCGTTCCTCGAACGCCCGGAGCGCATCACCGGCGGACGACACCCAGCCGCTCCGCACGACCCGCGCCACGGCTTCCGCATCCCCTGGCACGAGCCAAGGCTCGTAGACCGGAATCCGTGATCTCATGGCCCCGTCCCCTGCCCGGTTCTGCGCAACCGCATCATCCTATACGATCGGCCGCGGCTCGCGTTCGCCGTGCCCGGCTACCGTGCGCCCACCCGATCGGACGCGATGCTACCGTAAAGCGCCCGAGCGATGACCTCGTGTCCGGGCTCGCTGGGGTGCATGTCGTCGACGTACATCCGTTCCGCCGTCACCGCGCTGAACGGCCGGGTGAGATCCAGCAGGCGAGCTCCCGTGTCCGCGGCCACCTCGCGGACCACGTCCTCGTAGCGACTGAAGACGATCCCGCGGTTCATCGCCACGAACTCCTCTTGCGCTTCGTCATAGCGCCCCAGCTTCTGATAGGCCTGTGCCAGGAGGTAGCGGGCCCTGGCGAACCGCGGATGCTCCTCGAGAATCCCTCCCAGGATCTCCACCGCGACCTCGTAGTCCCCAGCCGCCGCGGCGAGAGCCGCCCCCAGATCGACTTCCGGCGGATCCGGTTCGAACAGCTCGGGGTAAAACGCGTAAGGCGAGGTCGGAACGATCACGAGAATCGGAGTGAAGCCGTGTTGCTCACCGAGCTCGACGAACTCCCGGAGGTTGCTGTCGTACTGCTCGAGCGGGACCCGCCGGCTCCGGACCGGACCCGACTCGTACACGGTCGGACTCATCGGGGTCTTTCCGAACAGCATGCCCTTGGCCTTGAGAAATTGCCGGCTCAGGAAATACAGGATCATGCTCCGGTTGAGCCAGCCTCGCAAGGTGGTGATCGGAGAATCGAACAGCGCGGCCTTGTCCCGGTCGGTGATGCCCTGGAAGCGATCCTGGTCGTTGATGCCGAACAACACGGTCACGTAGTCCGGATCGTACTCGAGCAGCCGGCGCTTCAGCTGCTCGAGGCCCTGGTACGACGAGTATCCGGAGACTCCCGCGTTGAGGACCTCGTAGCGCGTGCCGTTGGACGACTCGTTCAGAAGCGATTCGAGCCTGCGACTGTAGAGACGCTCGAAGCGGATCCCTTCGGCCATCGACCGGGAATCCCCGAGAGTGATGATCCTGGTCGTGTCCCGCGGTTTGGCGACCTCGATCTCCGGCGAGTTGAAGCCCGCCGAGTTGGTCCGCACCGTGAAGAGGTAGCTTCCGCGAGTGGACCCCAGGGTCCGGAGGTCATACTGCTCCGGATTCTCGGTGATCTTCATACGGATGTTCGGCTTGATGCTCCAGAACAGGTAGCGGTCGGGACTGAACAACAGTAGCGTGTTGGAGTCCTCGTGGTAGACCTCGCCGGCGTCGTAGTAGCGGTAGGTGAAGCTGTAATAGTACTTCTTGAGCAGGAGATCGGTGGCGACCACCCCGAGGATGATCAGGGCGACCGCGAACAGACGCTTCAGAAAGACACGCTTGCGGTCGGCGGCGGGGTCCATCGTGGCTCGGTCGCAATCGTCGCTGCAGGGTTGCTACAAAAAACAGTCGGGCTGCAATGGCGCATGGTAACACAGGCCACGGACGTGACTTGCCGCCCGCGGCGAGATTCCATGAGCCGCGCGCGAGCAACGCGCACGGGCTCGATCCGGGCGCGGCCGGTTCGGTTGCGCGACGTTCAATCCTCGGAGGGCTCCTCGGTCGGCGTGACGCTGCCGTGCCTCGGCTCGTGGCCGAGCGGTCTCGACGGCAGGTCCACCGCCCGGGGAATGCGGGCGGTGAGACCCGCGCCCCGTTCCGGGACCCTCCACCCGGACGTCCAGTACCCCGGAACGGTCTCTCCGCACGACGGACAAGTTCCCTGCCCGGAGACCCGGTACGTCTGCACGTGGTAGCCGAAGCGCTCGACAAGGAGCTCCGCGCAGCCGTGGCAGTACGTGTTTTCCAGCTCCCCGACCAGGCCCGGGAGGTTGCCGGCGTAGACGTACCGCAGCCCCGTTGCCTTGCCGATCTGTGCCGCCCGCGTCAGATCCCGGGCGGTGGTATTCCCGGGATCGGTCATGCGGTAGTCGCGATGGAACGCCGTGACGTGCCACGGCATATCGGGAGACACGGAAACGAGAAACGAGGTCAGGTCGCGGATCTCTTCATCGGAG
>Ga0209536_100011070_pt1 | contig 13240 bp, 14 predicted proteins | sample DeeMarSeWOR28_12_FD_187461 | JGI IMG/M metagenome (GOLD analysis project Ga0209536, IMG submission 187461) | Marine sediment microbial communities from White Oak River estuary, North Carolina - WOR-2-8_12 (SPAdes) (version 2) | ecosystem: Environmental > Aquatic > Marine > Intertidal zone >...
GGTTGTGATGGCTGATTCGACCCTGAGCTTCATATTCTTGCCAATAACGACAGGGTGATTGGGCATCACGTGACCAAAAGGGGCTCCAAAACAGATCGGGAAGTCATAATCTTTCGTATGGCTGAGGATCAACTCATTCACAGATCGCCCAAAACGTCTTTCTTCCCCTATCCTGGTAAAATGCCCGACAATCAAACCTTTAATTTTGTCCAGCATTCCGGATCGCTTCAATTGTACGAGCATCCTGTCAATTCTGTACATCTTCTCATCGATATCTTCCAGGAAGAGAATACATGCTTCTGTGTTTATGTTTGTCTTTGTGCCAATACTGTTGGTCAACATGGTGAGGTTGCCTCCCACGATCTTACCGCTGGCTGATCCCGGTTGATTCCGGATTGATGACTCAAATTTTATTTCAGGATATTTTCCCGTAAACAGGAATTGTTTTAATATATGGAGGGATTCTTCAGATTTTTCCTCAAGAAAATTTATAGGCATTGGTCCGTGAATGGAGGCCGTCTGATAATTCAACAGTAGGTTCAGTAAAATGGTAATATCGCTGAATCCAATGACCCATTTGGGAGAATGTTCAAACCTGCTCAAATCAAGCTGATCAATAATCCTCGAAGTTCCATATCCTCCCCTTGCGCAAAAAATACATCGTATGTCATCGTTATCCAGCAAATCCTGCAGTGCTGCATGTCTGTCAGCATCCTTGCCCGCAAAATCGAAATGGCTCTTTTTACTATTATTGGATAAGACTACTTCCAGACCCCATGAGGAGAGCAAAGACTGGGCATGCTCCAGAAAACTAAACGGAATCTTACTGGCCGGAGCGACAATACCTACTTTATCGGAGGGTTGGAGAAAGGGGGGGAATTTGATCATGTCAAATGTAAACAGACGTTCTGCCCTGTTCAAGGTGAGCAAAACGCCTGTTGAATGATACTATTCGGATGCTTCAACCGGTGCTTGAATGCCAAGTTCAGCAAGAACCAGGTCGGTGATGTTGGAATCTTCATTGGCATATAAGAGGACGGCAAAAGCACCTACATCACTGGAGAACACATGCGAATAATTGTTATTCTCAGCAACTGTATTGATGGCATTCTGGATCTTTTCATAGGCCGGCTGCAACAGATCCACCTGCTTTTTCTGCAAAGATGCATCTGCATCACGCTGGAATTTTTCGATAGACTGGCGAAGCGAATTTAATTCGGTTTCTTTATCCCTGGCAACAGCTGGAAGCATTTCACCACTTTGCATTTTTGTCTGATAATCATTTAATTTTTCCTGAAATTCAGACATTTTGGACTGAAGTTGTGACTCAAGTTGTTTCCCATACGCTGTCAGCTCCGCTTCTATCTCCTTTGCTTCAGGAAGCAGATTAAGAACATAATCTACATTCGTATAACCAATCTTTAGATCAGATTGTGCGTAACTCTTGTTTATTGCTACCGCTGAAAACAAGGCAATTACTATAAATAACTTTTTCATTATTTTGTGTTTTAAGTGTATATTCATTCAATTACATCGCTTTTATCCCCCAATCCAAGTTCTTCCAGAACATAATCCGTATAATCATGAATCGGGTCAGTATATATCAGTACAAGTTCTCCGGATTTGTCAAATACCATCTGAAGCCGGTTGTCTTTTGCGACCTTCTCCACGGCATCAAAAACCTTATCCTGCACTGGCTTAATCAGTTCCTTTTTCTTCAAAAAAAATAAGCCTTCATAACCAAATACTTTCTTATGATAAGCTTTTACTTCCTCTTCTTTAAGTTGGATCTCGGCAAGTCGCTCTTCCTTCATTTCGGCGGTAAGCAAAACCTCTTCGGCCTGCAGTTTACTGTAAAGGGACTCAATTTCCCTGTACATGGCACGAATCTCCTGATCCCAGCTCAAAGATAATGTATTAATCTCATCTTGTGCCTCCTTATATTCCGGAATTTTGCTGAGAATATATTCTGTATCAACATAACCCCACTTCTGTGCAAAGCCATTGCTCAGTGCAAATACCGTTATTATGCATGTCAGAATTATTTGTTTCATATGTTTATTTTTATCTAAACTGTTGTCCAATAGTAAAGTGGAACTGTGAACCACTAACATTAGGTTGTCCGGGTAACCGGTCAAAACCATATGCCCAGTCAATCCCCAGCAGACCGAAGGCTGGCATGAATATTCTGGCGCCAATGCCTGCGGAACGGTACAAATTATAGGGATTGAACTGGTATCCCTGGTTCCAGTTTCCCCCGCCCTCAGCAAATGTCAGCACATATATTGTTGCTGATGGATTTAGGGATATCGGATATCTCAATTCAAAGACCAATTTATTGTAGGCCGTTCCCCCTTCTATTCCGGTTGTTGGATCTCTTGGAGTTACTTCCCTGTCTTCATAGCCACGTAGTGCTATAATGTCGGTTCCAAGCAGAAAATCCTGTCCGGCCAAACCACTTCCTCCCATCACAAATCTTTCAAATGGACCTACTGGTGCACCATAACTTCCAATGTATCCGACATGCACCCTAGCATTAGCTACCAAATTTCCTGCCAATTTTTGAAAGAAGCTCGCATCGAACATCCATTTGTGGTATTCTATCCATTTGTATTTGGTAGCATTGTCGGCGGTTTCATAGTCAATATCATTCCAGAGCGAATAGGGCGGAGTCAGACTTACACTGAGTGATATATTGGATCCATACCTCGGATACATGGGCTGGTCAACGCTGTTTCTGGCTAGTGTGGTATTGAATGTAATATTGTTGGCCACACCTGTCGAGAAACCTAGTCGGTAACCGTAGTTGTTGAGGTCATAGATATAATAATTGATGGAATTACTCAAGGTAAAATAATCATCAGGCCATCGTATTCTTCTGGCAAGGCTGAATGATACACCGCTTAATTTCAACCAACCCTGGGTTTCCACGGCACTGAAAGCATTGGTTCTCTGTGAAGATCTCTGCAGGGAAACTGTGAATGCATTTGGCTTTTTCCCTCCCAACCAGGGTTCGGTAAAGGAGAAGGAGTAGCTTTGATAGGCTTTTCCATTGGCCTGAACCCTTACCGAAAGTCTTTGCCCGTCTCCAACCGGTAGTGGATGCCATTTTTTAGGTTTGGTCAGATTTCTTAGAGAGAAATTATTGAATACCAGTCCGAGTGTACCGACAAATCCATAATAACCTCCCCATCCCCCAGATAGCTCAACCTGATCGCTGGGGCGTTCCACCAGGGAGTATTCAATATCAACTGTTCCATCCTGGAAATTGGGTATGGGATTGATCCCTATCTGTTCCGGATCAAAATACCCCAATTGTGATAATTCACGCTGGGTTCTGATCAGCGCAGCACGACTGAATTTCTGTCCGGGGAGGGTTCTGATCTCGCGTAAAATTACATGATCATTGGTGCGTTCGTTTCCTTTGACGATAATTTTATTGATATCAAATTGCCTGCCTTCCTGTATCCTCATCTCCACATCTATAGAATCCCCGTCAATTTCAGTTTCTACAGGGGTACAACTATAGGCCAGGTACCCATTGTCCAGATATAAAGCACCCAGATCCGTACCATTTGGATTAAAGTTCAGTTTCTTATTGATCAACTCCATGTCGTATACATCGCCCTTCTTTACGCCAAGAACCCTGTCCAAAACTTCATCCTCATAAATGAAATTGCCAGTCCAGATGATATCCCTGAAATAGTATTTGATCCCCTCTTCTATGGCTATGTCAATGTTGATCTTATTGTTTCCAATGCTGTATACTGAATCGGTTATGATTCGGGCATCCCGGTATCCCCGTGAATTGTAGAAAGAAATCATGCTTTTCTTATCGTTCAGGTATTCCTCGCTGAGGAATTTCTGACCTTTGAAGAAGTTCAATTTAACCTGTTCATTGAGGTATTCCTTGATCTGCGTTGTGGAGACTGGTTTCGTTTTCGTAAAGAATGTCTTCACTTTCTTGCCATTTGACTGGCTGATTGCCCGGGTAAGATCTTTAAACAGCCAGAACCTTAAATGCTCATTGGTCTTTTTCATTTTTCCCGTCAATTTCGCGTCGGGAATATCCGAATTGCCGTAGATATTGATCTTGTTGATTCTGACTTTATACTTTTTGTCGATCTTGAGAAAGATCTGAACACCGTTGGATACCAGCGTATCCACCTGCTGGATGGTGTTAACCTCTGTGTTAAGGTATCCTTTTTCAATGAAATACTTCTTGATGGATAATTCAGTGTTTTTCAACAGGACGTCGGTAAGCACCCGCCCGCGGATAAGTTTAATCTGATCATTAAGTTCAGTCTGCTGTGACTTGGTAATTCCTTCAAAATTAATACGGGTAATCCTCGGGCGTTCCTTGAGATCTATATTCAGAAAGACCCGGTCCCCTTCAATTTTAGAAACGTAAATACCTACATCGCCGATAATTCCATTTTCCCATAGTTTCTCTATTGCCCCACTTATCGCTTCTCCCGGAATCTTGATTTTGTCACCAATTTTAAGGCCACTGATGGAGATTAGTGCATTGACGTCAAGAAATTGGGCTCCCGTTACATTAATTTCCGCTATTTCAAAAATCTTGGGATTTCGGTAATCGAGTTGTATTTCCCCATCTCCATCATCCTGATTGTTACTTTTAATTAAGCCAACCTGTGCGAATCCGCCAAAAAAAGGCAATGCTACTATGAATAGTATTAAAAATCTTCTCATCCCTCCAAATTTACCTGTTCACTAATCTTTCCAAACCTTCGTTCCCTTTTCTGATAAGATACTATGGCTTCTATTAAATGCTCCTTCCTGAAATCCGGCCAGAGTAGTTCTGTAATATATAATTCGGTATATGCCATTTGCCATAACAGAAAATTACTAATCCGCATTTCTCCACTTGTTCGAATCAAAAGTTCTGGATCAGGTATATTTGAGGTACTAAGATAACGTGAAAACAATTCCTGATTTATATCTTCATCCGACAAAACCCCCTTTTTAACATCTTTTAACAGACTTTTTATTCCTTCTACGATATCCCAGCGCCCGCTGTAACTTAATGCTAAGGTTAAGGTTAAGCCTGAATGTTTCCCGGTGATCTCTATCGCTTCCTGCAACTCCCTCTGGCATTTAGGGGGTAGACTTTCCAGGTCCCCAATTGCCCCCAGTCTGATATTATTTTTGATTAAGGTTTCAGTTTCGTTTCTTATGGTGGCCACCAGTAATTCCATAAGGCCTTTAATTTCAGCCTTCGGCCGGTTCCAGTTCTCTGTTGAGAAGGCATACAAGGTCAGGTATTTTATCCCCAGTTCAGCACAGCCTTCAGAAATATCCCTGACTGCTTTTATCGCATTCTTATGCCCAAAGATCCGTTTTGCACCTTGCCGTTTTGCCCATCTGCCATTGCCATCCATGATCACGGCTATGTGATTAGGTAGGTTACCAGTATCTATCAGTTCTTTCGACATCTAAAATCGATTTCAAAGCAGACTGCAAAATTGGCGTATTTTTTTAAGAATTAAAATCAATCAAGGAGAGAATCATTCCCAATCATAAGGGCAGGGGATAATATAGAATGTGTAATTGAGTGTAAAACCTACGAAATAGTAGGTGTCAAAGTCGTATTTATTCGCATAGACATACTCCGGGCCAATGGGATCGCCCTCACCAATACCATCGAGATAATCGAAAAATGTGAATCGGACACTGGCTTCAACGCCCAGGTCAATCCTTGGGTTGAGCTGGTACTTGAAGCCTAAACCCACCGGGAAGACCGGTTGTACAGGACTTTTATCGGAATTGTTTGCCCCGTCGCCAAAATAGGTAAATGCACCCACCCCCAGGCTCAGGTAGGGTGTCCAGTGTGTCCTTGAATGTTTGCTTTTATAATCCAGGAAATAGAACTCAAATACACCAAAGGCTTCCAGAATGGTGGTATTAAAGGAAATCGTCTCCTGCTGGTTCTCAGTACTATTCAAAAATTGGTTGCTTCCATGGATCATGCCCCCTGCAATACCGTACTTCAACCCTACGGCATCGGTGATGTTCGACCGCAGGAATACCGAAGCCCCTGGGCGGTGATTTTTGATGCTGTATCCTTTGGATAGGTCGCCAGTATAATTGAATGCTCCAATTTGAAACCCTACTTCTGTTAGCTGGCCAAAAGACTGGCTGACGGTGAGCAGGAGCAAAACCGGGATCAAGAAAGAACGCAATAACATATTCCTTCCAAATGTCTCAAAACCACTCTTGAGAAAAGCTTTTGATCTATCTGAATTTCGCGTTCTGGAAAGTCCCACCAAATATATATGTTATTTTAAGACTGGTGACGAAATATAAATCATTATCACCTGAATTACCCCTGATACTGCCATTTCTTCCATCCCCATACCCGGCGAATACCGTATAGGTATTCCCATCATAGGGTGATGTGTAGGTATATTCCGAAGTATTGGGCAAAATCACATTTTCAAAATCCCTTTGTTCGCCAGACTTTATGGCTATAATTTCCTGGGATCTGTCCGACAGGGCCCGCGCGAGGGGGTTGTCAAATATCCCCAGGTCCACGAAATCCTGACTGACATCGTCAATGTAATCCGTAAATAGAATCCTGTACCCAATCTCAAATGAGAAATCCAGATTATTCCCCAGTTTGTAGCTGAAGCCTAATCCTACCGGAACAGAGATCTGTACCCTACTGTAGGGCTTAACGTCATAAGCATCACTATATTGCCCTTCAGTGCCCAGAGGTTGCAGTGCTACCCAACTTCCTGCTTCCGGAATCGAGTTGCCCAATTGATCAGTATCAGGTGCCAGTGCCTTGGGGTTATGATAGAATACACCAATCCCGCCAAAAATATAAGGATTAAATACCGGACGGCTTATATACGTCCCCCTGTTGGTCAACAAGTCAATCTTCGCCTGGAGAGAAAGTTCATACACACGGTTTCTGAATTGGATGTTCCTAATATACCTGTACTTTGCCAGTTCATCGGCCGGGTCAGCAGAAACGAAATCATCGCCGGTTATGGTTCCCATTTCCAGCGCCATCCTAAAGGTTACCCGGGGCGCATATTTATAGTCGAGGAACAGACTGATTCCCGGTCTGGTAAACTTTATGTCCGTGCTGGCCCATTTTGAAGAAGGAGCCAGGTCGCCGAAATAGTTCAGTGCATTAATGCCTCCGCCAAAGGCAAAATATCGTTTATTGGCAAATGATTTTATCGACCCCCGGTAGTTGGAAATTCTCAGGCTATTTCTTTTTTTAGCATTTTTCTGAGAGTAAGCGAGATGGGATAACGTAAGACACGTTAACAAAGCCAGTAGAAAAACAGTGCTCCTGAGCATAGAGAATATCTGAATATTCAAACTATTTCCTTGAAAAATCCCGATTTAAAAATAAGCAATAATTTTTATATCCCTCAATTTTTTCAAGATCAATATTTTAAAATGAAAATGACAGGTTTATGTAAAATGTATTTTCGAGTTTAAATCTCGATAAATTTAAGCAGGAGATTCAACCTGTCCTGGTGACTTTCAGTCTCTTCAGAATCAATAAATTGTGCCACAACGTTGTACCCGAATCGTTCAAAAGTGGCTATGATCCTTTTGGATTCAAGGATATTGATCTTAAGTGTCAGTAGAAGTTTATTGGAGTCTTTGGGATCACTTTTAACATAACTGCTCAGCACTTTGGCATTGTTTTCTTCCACAAGCCGAGTTATCTCTGCCAGCGAGTAATCTATTTTATTAATGGATAGAATAATAATTGCACCAGGCGTTTGGATGGCACTTGATTCTGACATGGCATTGATGATGTCCTCAATAGTAACTATGCCCAGATAGTTTCGATTGTCATCAACAACCGCTACAAGGTCTATATTATTCTCTTTGATGAGCCGGATCAGGTCGTAGTAATGTTGTCTGTGATTTACATAACAGTTTTCTGCAATCAGCTTTATTTCCCTGATTTCTTTCTCAAGATCGTTGTTTTCGAAAATGATATCTTCACTTACAAATCCCTTGAAGTGCCCTTTTTCTATAACCGGAAGGAAATTGGTTCTCAATTCGCCCATCCACAAAATGGCTTTTTCAGCTTTATCCTTCATGGACAAGGCAGGGATCATGGCATTTATAAGTTCTTCGGCAATCATACTGTCCTCAACAACGTAATTCTTTGTAAACAAGTATACACAAATCTTTAAAAAAATAAAGGATTAAGATTTTTTTTATATAGCATTAAATTTCACCCAGTTCCTGAGCATGTCCATTCCAAATTCTGTAAGTATTGCTTCAGGATGAAATTGTAATCCTCTAATGTTTAGCATTTTATGTCGAATTGCCATGATTTCATTATTGGATGTCAAGCCAATTGTTTCCAGGACCCGGGGCAGTCGGTCCAAAACCAAAGAATGGTATCTCACGACGCTTATTTCATCGGGAAGCCCCTGAAAAATATAATCCTGCCTTACCTTAACCTTTGATATTTTTCCATGCATGGGTCGAATGGCACGGGTGATCTCAGCATCAAAAAATTCTCCAATGGCCTGGTGACCCAGACAAATGCCAAGAATCGGTAGTTTCTGATGATAATGGTTTAGCACCTCTAAAAGATTTCCTGAATTTCCAGGCAATCCCGGTCCGGGAGATAGTACGATTCCACGATAATTATATGCAGTAATTTTTTTCAGTGGTTGATTATTCCGGATAACCCTGCACATCACGTTTAATTGATCAAAGTAGTCTACCAGGTTATAGGTAAAAGAGTCAAAGTTATCGAGCAAAAGAATCAAGGTATCTTAATTAAATAAATCCTTTATGGATTCAAAAAGATCTGATGCGAAGGGAAAGATAGCCGACAAATACTCACCCACCGTGGGTGCTAATTCTACAATATAGGGATATAAGATGCTGTTTTCGGTCAGTTGATCGGGGATTTTCAGGTCTACCTGTAAAGAAAGCCAGAGCACAATGCTTGTGAGGAAAGCCCATTTAAAAATTCCTATTAATGCTCCGGCGAAATTATCAAAAGTGCCCAGGATGGTCAGGTCGAGAAATTTTTTAGTCAATTTGCCAAGCAGGTTCACTAATATGAGTATGCCGATAAAAATTCCAATAAAGGCGATAAAGGGTATGAAATTGCTATATTCCGGGATATACCGGCTGAGGAAATCAATTCCTGCATGCAATAATTTGAATGCCCCCAGTATGGCCAGAATCAGTGCAATAACGCCCACAAGTTCCATTATCAGGCCTCTCCTGTATCCGGTATATGCTCCGAGAATCAGTGGTATCAGCAATATAAGGTCCAAAACCCTCACTATAGAAGCAGTTTTTTAGTGATTTCCGCAATTTTTTTGCCTTCTGCCTTGCCGGACAACTTCTTGGTTGCTATTCCCATTACTTTTCCCATATCTTTCATTCCATCAGCACCAACGTCCTGGATGATTTTTTTTAGCTCAGCTTCAATCTCTTCCTCCGACATCTGTGCGGGCAAGTATCTTTCAATAATCTCGAGCTCCTCTTTTTCCTTTTGAGCAAGATCCTCACGTCCCTGATCTTCATATATCTGGAGGGAATCTTTGCGCTGTTTGGCCGCTTTCATCAAGAGGCCCATCTCGACCTCTTCGCTTAATCCTCCCTGCTTCCCCTTTTCAGTCTCAGCCAGCAAAATCAGCGACTTGATAGCGCGCAAGGCTCTTAATTCCTCTTTCTGCTTGTTTAGCATGGCCAGTTTTATGTCCCGGTCAATTTGTTCCTTTAGACGCATAGGTTATTTCTTTCGAAAGTATAATAATGTTAAATTGCAATCAAATTTAATAATAAATATAACAATGACTAAGCTTAGTGTAAATATCAATAAGTTTGCCACATTGCGTAATTCAAGAGGGGGAAATAATCCGGATATCGTTAAAGCAGCGGTGGATGCACAACGGTTCGGTGCGCAGGGAATCACCGTACATCCGAGGCCGGATGAAAGGCACATTACCTACCAGGATGTTCTGGATATAAAACCGGTGATTACAACAGAATTTAACATTGAAGGCTATCCCGATGAAAGATATATGGGTTTGGTACGGAAAGTGCTTCCTGATCAGGCAACGCTGGTTCCCGATCCACCAGATGTACTTACCTCCAATACCGGATGGGATACTATCCACAATGCCGACCATCTGACTTCTATAATTGCTGAACTGAAATCAATGGGGATCAGAACTTCAATTTTTATTGATCCTGTGGAAGAAATGATAGAAGGGGCAGCGATGGTTGGCACGGATAGGATTGAACTGTATACAGAACCTTATGCTGAGAATTATTCAATTGACAGGGAAGAAGCGGTGTCAGCCTACGTCCGTTGTGCTGAACTGGGGAAAAAATTAGGTTTGGGATTAAATGCCGGCCATGATCTTTCCCTTGAGAATCTGGCGTTTTTTAAAAAATCCATTCCTTACCTGGATGAGGTATCCATAGGGCATGCATTGATATGCGATTCGATTTATCTTGGATTTGAGAATACAATTCAATTATATTTAAACCAATTACGCTAACATTCATCTTATGATAAAATCAATGACCGGTTTTGGTCGCGCTGAATCGTTTGCTGAGGAGCTGAACATTGTTGTTGAAGTTAAATCCCTGAATTCAAAGTATCTGGATACAATTATAAAGATGCCCAAGCTGTTTTCTGAAAAGGAAATAGAAGTACGGAATCTGCTTGAGAAATCCATGATCAGGGGAAAGATCTCAGTAAACATCGATTATCAGAATACGGCTTCCGGTACGCAGCCACAGGTAATCAACAAAGCCCTGATGACGAAATATTATAATCAGCTGAATACACTCGCCAGGGAACTTGAGGATGAAAAGGCAGACATATTCAGACTGGCCTTATATCTTCCGGATGTGATATCCCCGGAATTCGATAATAAGGAGAATGAGAACTGGCCGGCCATCAGATCTGTATTGATCCAGGCCGTAGAGAATTGCGATGCATTCCGGGTACAGGAGGGGAAAAGCCTGATCAAGGAGATAGAGACCTATATCATCGAGATCGGTAACTCTTTAGCTGAGGTGGATAGCCTGGATCCCGAAAGGATAGAACAGATAAGACAGCGGATCAAGTCAAACCTTGCAGAACTGATTCCGGAAAACGAATTTGATAAAAACAGGTTTGAACAGGAATTGATATACTACCTTGAGAAATTAGACATCAGCGAGGAAAAAGTCAGGTTGAAAGGGCATCTTGATTATTTTTTAAGTGAGATGAACACCCCTGAGTCCAACGGTAAGAAGCTGAATTTTATCAGCCAGGAGATAGGGCGGGAAATAAATACGATAGGGTCCAAGGCCAACTATGCGGCCATTACCCGACAAGTTGTTCTCATGAAAGACAACCTGGAAAAGATCAAGGAGCAGTTGTTAAATATTCTCTGATGTATTTCAGGATCTAGTATTATTTAAGCTTCCTCAAGTACAAATAGTATCGGGATCACCATTTTAACCCTTACAGGTCTTCCTCTCTGTTTTCCCGGGATCCATTTGGGGGCGTTTGCAATGATCCTGCAGGCTTCCTCATCACATCCTCCACCAATTCCCTTGAGGGTTTTTATGTCCGTAAGACTACCGTCTTTTTCCACGACGAAGGCTATGTAAACCCTGCCCTGAATATTGCTCCATTGAGCTTGTCGGGGATATTTCAGATTTTTACCTACATAGGTATAAAATGCCTCAAATCCACCTACAGGCTGGGGTTGCTGTTCTACTATGGTAAAGATCTCCTCGGCCTCCTCCTCCTGAATCTCCATTTCCATTTCTTCAAATACGGGCTGATCGATCGTTTGCTCTTCCGTCATCTCGATGTCCAGGTCTATTTCTACCTCTTCCATGATCTCTTCTTCATCGGGGACTTCAATGATCTTCGGCTGAACGATTTTTGGTTGAGGTGTTGGAGGCTGTTCGGTGGGAGGGACATCGACAATGTTTTCGAATGTGGAGTTTATATTGCCCAGATCTACTATTCTTCCGTCATCATAAAATTTCCATTCGAAGGCTGTAATGATGAACATTAAGCTGATACATAAACCTATACTGAAGAACAACTTTGAAAGCCTGATTTGACTGGTAGCCTTTGCAAGTTTGATCTTAATTAGATCTCCTACCGGAAATATTGGCTTATTCCCGGACCGTTTTTCTTTGTTATGGCCTTTATTTTTCTCATAAATGCCATCTTTTTCATATTTTTCATGCGTTTTCATGGCATTTGTATTAAAGAACTCTAAGGAAACTGAAATTACATTTTTAGTTCCCTTCTAGTAATATAAACGGACTTTTCAGGCGGAGGGTTATTTATTTCAATAGACAAAAAAAATCCCGCCAGCGGCGGGATATCTATATTGAAATTCTTTTTTATCCTAATTTAAAGGTTATTGGGAGGATCATCCTCACTTTCACAGGACGACCTCGCTGTTTGCCAGGATTCCATTTGGGGGAGGACTGGATCACTCTGATCGCTTCTTCGTCACAACCGGCTCCAATACCCTTAATGGCCTTAACATCTGTGATGGTACCATCCTTATCAACCACGAACTCGACGAATACCTTGCCTTCAATACCCATCCTTCTTGCCTGGGCTGGATATTTCAGCTTTTTGCCAACATATTCATAAAAGGCGGCCATACCACCCTTAGGTGCTGGCTGATCCTCAACGATGGTGAAAATCTCTTCAGCAACTTCTTCTTCAACCGGCTCATCAAAGACGATATCTTCTACGACTGTTTCTTCTGTTATTTCCACGTCAAGGTCAACTTCAATTTCTTCCTCGATCTCCTCTTCATCAGGAACCTCTATGATTTCGGGCTGCTGTATCTTTGGAGGAGGTGGAGGTGGCTGTTCGGTGGGAGGTATTTCCATGACGTCTTCGAATTCGTCAGATACCTGGCCCAGGTCCATCAGTTCACCATCATCATAAAATCTCCATTCAAACGCTGTGATCACGATCAAGAGGCTGACTACCAAGCCAATATTCAGGAATAATCCTGTCCTTTTGGTCAGATCGGCTTTTGGATTCTTTTTCGCTTCCATAACAATATTGTTTTATTTGATTGCCTAATTCAACGTTGACGAATATCAAAGATATGAAAATTTTTTTATTTGTTTAATTTGAAAAGTATTTAAATTTTAAAAAAAATATCCCGAATCCCGACAGTGCGCCAAGCAGATTGACCAGGATATCCGACAATTGAAAGAATCGTCC
>Ga0209536_100011071_pt1 | contig 13240 bp, 10 predicted proteins | sample DeeMarSeWOR28_12_FD_187461 | JGI IMG/M metagenome (GOLD analysis project Ga0209536, IMG submission 187461) | Marine sediment microbial communities from White Oak River estuary, North Carolina - WOR-2-8_12 (SPAdes) (version 2) | ecosystem: Environmental > Aquatic > Marine > Intertidal zone >...
TGGCCGTTGAAAAAGCGATCGAGCATAAACACCTTAAAGAAGAAAACCTCGCCTTGCGCAATCAGCTATATGAGCAATTTGATTTCAGCAACATTATCGGCGAAGATCCTGCGCTTTTGAAAGTTTTTGACGGGATCCGCAAAGTCGCGCCCACGGACAGCACCGTGCTGCTGCAGGGCGAGAGCGGAACGGGAAAAGAGCTCTTTGCCAGGGCCATTCATACCCGCAGCCCCAGAGCCGCCCGCCGTTTTGTGGCCCTGGACTGCAGTTGTCTCGCTCCGAGTGTGCTGGAAAGCGAGCTGTTCGGGCATGTCAAAGGGGCCTTTACAGGCGCCATTCAGGATAAGGCCGGGATTTTCGAAGTGGCCAACGAGGGGACGCTTTTCCTCGACGAAATCTCTAATTTGACCCTTGAGGTTCAGGGTAAACTGTTGCGCGTGATGGATACCCATGAGTATAAACCGGTGGGTGCCAGTATTGTCAAAAAAACCGATGTCCGCATCATCGCGGCTACCAACCGCGATCTGAAAATCATGGTGGCAGAAAATGCGTTCAGGGAAGATCTGTTTTACCGCCTGCATGTATTTCCCGTTTATCTCCCGCCGCTTCACGAGCGCAAGGACGATATTCCCAGCCTGGCATATCATTTTCTGCGTTTTTTTTGCCGCAAGACCGGAAAAAAGATAGAGGGTTTCACCGACGATGCCTTGCAAGCATTGGTCAACGAACCCTGGCCGGGGAATGTGCGCCAGCTTAAAAACGTCATCGAACGCCTGGTGATCATGGCGGATCAGCGACTGCTCGACGGGCCCCACCTTTTAGAGCATTTGCACCCCCGAAGATCAAATGGCGGTAACAACGCCATCCCGGAAACCATCGAAGAGCTCAGGGCCGTCAAGAAACACCTGCTTGACGTGCGCTACGGCGAACTGGAGAAAGCCTTCCTCGTCAAGGCACTCAAAACCTGCGATGGCAACATCACCCGCGCGGCTGCCCGGGTGGGAATCAAAAGGCCCAACTTCCACGCCTTGATGAAGAAGCATAACCTGTCCGCCAAAGATTTGAGCCACGTGTCCCACCCGATGGCCCATTAACTGTAAAAAACAGACGACGGTGTGTATGATCGGCCATACAGTCGAGAATCGATTGAATATTTTACAATAATTGCGATTGCCCGGCGTTGAGGTGTATAGCGTCGAATACGATTGGCCCGATCGGCGGCTGCGTTTCACAATGTTGCTGCTGATCGCAATGTATCGATATGACATGATAAAACTAGCAGCCCTTTTGTTTTTCGAAGCGACTCTGAACCTGGCACACATTTTGCCAATCAAAGGGTTGAACATGCGAAAAACGCATATTCTATAAACCTTTTAAGATAGGAGGATTGCCATGAACGCCATCCAGGAATTGAATGTGACCGAACACGGCATTCCGCCTCACGTTCTGGTGATGGAGGATGAGGCCAGCGTAGCGCAGGGGCTGCAAATGGTGCTGTCGGAAGAGGGTTACGATGTCGATCTGGCCAACACCGGAAGTGGTGCGCTGAGCGCCTTTCAGCAAAAGGGATTCGACCTGCTGGTTGCCGATCTGCGCCTGCCGGACATCGACGGAATGGAAGTCATCCGGCAGGTCAAGCAGAGCAAACCCGACACGGAGGTGATTGTCATCACCGGTTACTCCAGTGTTGATTCCGCGGTGGAGGCCATGAAACTCGGTGCCTTTGAGTACCTTCCGAAACCCTTCACCGATGACCAGTTCAAGCAGGCGGTTGTCGGCGCTTTGAAGGAGAAAAAGGCGGTTCCAGTCGAAAAACCAGCAGTCGATTTTGAAACCGAAGAAGGCCGGTTGATTCAAAAGCGGGAGGTGATCCGGGTGCTCAATCGAACCGCGGAAGACCCGGATTTCTGGATTGAATTAATGGAAAACGGCTCAGCGGCGCTGGCAGAGTATCAGCTTTCCGGCAGGGCCAAGTATGCCATCAGCCAGGGGGACCTGAATTGGATTAACGAAAACGTGGGTGAGCTCACCCAGAAGCAGCTTATGTTTATTTACAAACGACTGGAGCGGGAAGCCTGGTAAGTTTCAATCCGGAACTGGCCTTTTTTCCGATGAGCTGCGTTCTCCGCGGGTTTTCGCCTTCGACGTACTTCACGTACGCCTCGGCGTAAACCCTTGTGCGGCCTTGCTCATCAAAAAAAATGCTTATTTCCGGATTAAAACTACATTTTAGGTAGACTTCATTATCAGATGAGACAGATTTAGATATTTTCAATATGAGGTAATACAATGGGCGACAATAAGGATTTAAATGGTGCGGTGATGGTGGTGGGCAGCGGCATTGCCGGTATGCAGGCGGCTTTAGATGCTGCCGATTCAGGCTTTTTCGTTTACGTGGTCGAAAAGTCTGCTGCCATCGGCGGGGTGATGGCGCAGCTGGACAAAACATTCCCGACCAATGACTGTTCGATGTGAATTCTGGCACCCAAACTGGTCGAGGTCGGCCGGCACCCCAACATTGAGCTGCTCACCCTCTCCGAAGTCTCCGCTGTCGACGGCGATGAAGGCAACTTCAGGGTCAGGGTGATCCAGCAACCCCGCTATGTGGATATGAACAAATGCATTGCCTGCGGCCAGTGCGCTGCAAAATGCCCCAAAAAAGTTGTCGATACTTACAATCAGGGCCTGATCAAGCGCAAGGCGATATATGTGCCTTACTCGCAGGCCGTGCCCCTCAAATACACCATTGATCCGCAGAACTGTATCTACCTGACAAAAGGAAAATGCGGTGCTTGCGAAAAGGTCTGCCCCAGCGGTGCCATTCATTTTGATGATCAGCCCAAAGAGACGACACTTGAGGTCGGCTCTGTCATTCTGGCGCCCGGTTTTCAGCCCTATGACCCTGCCGGTGAGGATATATATGCTTATAACAAGTCAGCGGATGTGGTGACGGCGTTGGAATTTGAACGCATACTTTCGGCCACCGGTCCGTATGAAGGGCATTTGCTAAGGCCTTCGGCAGCATCTCAGCAAAGGCCGCCCCGCAAAATTGCCTGGATTCAATGCGTGGGGTCCAGGGACATCAACCGCTGTGAAAACGGATATTGCTCTTCGGTCTGCTGCACGATAGCCGTCAAACAATCCGTGATGGCCAAAGAACACAGCGCCGGCCCGTTGGACTGCGTCATTTTTTTCATGGACATGCGAACCCAGGGAAAGGATTTTGATCGGTATTGTGAAAACGCGGGCCGCAAGGGGGTTCGCTTCGTTCGATCCCGCATCCATTCCATCACCCTTGCCAGCGACAGCGAAGACCTTCTGATTCGATATGTAAAAGAAGATGGTTCGACAACCGAAGAAGCCTTCGATATGGCGGTGCTTTCAACCGGCTTGCAGATTGCCCCCGAGATCGCGCAACTTTCCAAACGCCTGGGCATTGACCTCGATCCTTATCGGTTTGTGCGGTCAGACAGTTTTCATCCGGTGGCGACTTCCAGACCGGGAATATACGCCTGCGGCGCTTTCACCGGTCCCAAAGATATCCCTCAATCAGTAATGGAAGCCAGTGCGGCGACCTGCGCCGCAACCGAAAAGCTGGCTTCGGTACGCCACACCCGCACCGCCGTCACCGCACCGCCACTGGAAAAAGATGTTCGGCGGGATCCCCCTCGAATCGGTGTATTTGTTTGCAATTGCGGAATCAACATCGGCGGTGTCGTCGACGTTCCCGCTGTGGCCCAAGATGCCAAAACGCTGCCAAACGTGGTGTATGTCGAAGAAAATCTATTCACCTGTTCCCAGGACACCCAGGACAAAATCGCAGCGGTCATCAGAGAAGAAGCCTTGAATCGCATCGTGATTGCCGCCTGCACCCCCCGAACCCACGAGGCACTTTTTCAGGAAACATTGATTAATGCGGGTCTGAACAAGTATTTGCTGGAAATGGCCAACATTCGCAATCAGGACTCTTGGGTCCACGCCAACAACCCGGATGCGGCCACCCAAAAGGCTAAAGATCTCGTACGAATGGCCGTGGCCAAATCTTGCCTGTTAACCCCCCTGAAGCAAACCGATTTGCCGATCAGCCATTCCGCACTCGTTGTGGGCGGCGGCATCGCCGGTATGACCGCTGCATTGGCCCTGGCCCGCCAGGGGTATCCGGTGCACATCGTTGAACTGTCGGATCGTCTCGGCGGTAATGCGCGACGACTCCACCGCACCTACCGGGGAGAAAATATTGCAGCTTATCTGCAGGAACTGATCGAAAAAATCCGTGCAGAGGATCGGATCACCATTCACCTGGAAACCCGAATTGCTGATGTGGCGGGCTTTATCGGCAATTTCAAGACGGAGCTCTTACAGCACTCATCATCGGAGAGCATTGAACACGGTGTTGCCATTCTGGCCACCGGCGCCAAGGAACATCAGACCGATCAATATTTATATGGCCAACATCCCGCTGTGGTCACCCAGCTGGAATTGGATCAGCTTTTCAACCAGGATGATCCCCGATTGAAAACGGCACGCCATGTCGTGTTTATCCAGTGCGTGGGTTCGCGGGAACCGGATCGACTTTATTGTTCGAAAGTGTGCTGCACGCATTCGGTTCAAAGTGCTCTGCAATTTAAAGACCAAAACCCGGACGTCAATGTCTATGTGCTCTACCGGGATATCCGCACCTACGGCAAACGCGAAGATATTTACCGTGAGGCCCGGGCCAGGGGCGTTTTGTTTTTTCGCTATGATCCGGATCGAAAGCCGGTGGTCAAAGCGGATGGCGAGCTTGTGGCGGTCATTTTCAACGACCCGATCCTGGACCGAAATTTTTCCGTGCCCGCCGATATCGTCTGTCTGGCCACCGGTATTGAAGCCTATCATGATCTGGAATTGACCCGTCAATTCAAGGTTCCGCTGGATGCGGACGGATGGCTGCAGGAAGCCCATCAGAAACTCAGACCGGTGGATTTTGCCAATGACGGTATTTTTGTTTGCGGTATGGCGCACTATCCCAAACCGATCGAAGAAAGCATTGCCCAGGCCCGGGCCGCCGCATCAAGGGCGTTGACCGTTTTGGCCATGGACAGCATCCAAGTCGGCGGGGGCGTCTCTTACATCCAGCCCGATTTGTGCTCCGGATGTCTGGGATGCATCGAGGTGTGTCCTTTCGGTGCCATTGCTTATAACGCAGAGCGTAAAACCGCAGAAGTAAATCCGGCGCTGTGCAAGGGCTGCGGCGCCTGTGCAGCGGCCTGCCCCTCGGAAGCGCCGGATTTAAGAGGCTTTAACAATCAACAGTTATACGCCCAAATTAAGAGCGCCCTGGCAGCCTAATTTTTGGGGTGGGAAAAGATAAAAGATGAGAAGTTTTGATAAACATAATCACGAAAACACGAAAAAGAGAAAGCACGAAATGCGCCTTACAGTTTTGTGTTTTAAAATTTTCGTGTTTTCGTGGTTGAGTATTGAAATCGACAACCATTCTATTCAGGGGTAAGTATGAAACCACAGAATTTTGAACCCAAGATCATTGCCTTTCTGTGTAACTGGTGTACTTACGGCGCAGCGGACCTGGCCGGCGTCAGCCGCTTGAGCCACCCGCCCAACATTCGGGTGATTCGGGTGATGTGCTCGGGTACCGTATCACCGCATCATATCCTGCGGTCTTTTCAAAGCGGTGCCGACGGGATTTTGGTCGGCGGCTGACACCTCGGCGATTGCCATTACCTGTACGGTAATTACATGACGGTCAAACGCATGCGGTTTTTGCAGCAGCTCCTCAAATTTATCGGACTGGAGGGGCGTCTGCATCTGGAATGGATCTCTTCGGCCGAAGCCCAGAAATATGTGGGGGTGGTGACCGATTTTACCGAAAAGATCAGGGCTCTGGGACCGAACCCGCTCAAAGGATTTAAAGAAAAGGTCGAAGCACTGGGGCCGAGACCGCTTGCTGGTTTTGTGCCCCTGGATCTATTGCTGCAAAAACAGCAGCCAGCTATCGAGAAGCGCAAAATCAATATAGTTAAAGGAGATGAGAATGAAAGCAGAGGTGAAAACCTGGCTTCAGGAGGGCAGGGTTGATATTTTTCTGGGGTACCGCATGAAGGCCGGACATCCGCTGCCCCATGTGTTCGTAAAAGACAGATTACAGGAGGTCGATGAATTGATCAGCGGCGATGCCCGCTATCCGCTGGAAAAGCTGGCTGCCCGGATTGTTGCTGAACAACCGGGTATCCGGATCGGTATGCTGGCGCGGGACTGCAACAAGCGCGCCCTGAATGTTTTGTCCGTCTGGAACCAATTGGATTCCGAACAGGTCGAGACCCTCGACATTAATTGCTGCCCGTCCAACCTCAAAGACGGGGCTCAATGTTCATATTTAAAACCGTCCAAAACCGGATCCTATAAAAAGCGGGTCGGTATCGATAATCAATCTGACCCTGAAGACTTTGAAAACTGTGATCAGCAGGAACGCTTTAAGCGCTGGATCAATGAATTCCAACGGTGCATCAAGTGTTACGGTTGCCGCAACATCTGCCCGGTTTGCTTTTGCGAGGAATGCAGTCTGGAGCACCCGGATCTTGTCAAGACCGGAGATTTGCCTCCCGAGATTCCGATTTTCCACCTTGTCAGGGCGGTGCACATGGCCGGTCGCTGCGTTGACTGCGGATTGTGCGAAGAGGCTTGTCCGGTTGATATTCCCTTGCGCTTGCTGTATCGCAAGGTCAATCAAATCGTTTCCGATATTTTCGACTACCGGCCCGGTTCAAATACTGACCAATCGCCGTTCAGTGTCCTGGGCGACTCAGCGCCGCCGGACCCTGAACCGCTCAAAGCTGTTGAAGGATGAATTGAAAACAATCTGTTTTTAGAGGGAATGATTGAATTAAATAGCCATGAAACGCTATATGTGACCCGCATGATTTATTTTACATTAATTTTTTCGTGTTTTTAAGCTTTCGTGCTTTCGTGGTGTGATCCTTTTGCTGCTGAACAAGGAGTAAAAAATATGGAAGTCAAATATGTCCCTTCGGTATGTTCCTATTGCGGTACCGGTTGCGGGGTGCTGTTTGAGGTCATCAACGGAAAATTGGCCGGCACACTGCCGCTGAAAACCCACCCGGTCAATGAAGGACGGCTGTGCATCAAAGGCTGGAATCTGCATGAATATGTCAATAGCTTTATGCGCCTGAAATCCCCGCTGATCAAAACCGGTGGACGATTTCGTCGTGTCTCCTGGGATCAGGCCGTTCAGGTGACTGCCGAGCGGTTCACGGACATCATTGCCAAACACGGCCCCGACAGTGTCGGCGTGCTGGTTTCGGCCAAAATCACCAATGAGGAAAATTATGTTGCCCAGAAGTTTGCCCGGGCCGCCATCGGCACCAATAATGTAGACCATTGCGCGCGTCTGTGACATTCTTCCACGGTGGCCGGTCTGGCCGCCGCATTCGGTAGTGGTGCCATGACAAATTCCATCGCTGAAATTGAAGACGCCAGCTGTATTTTCGTCATCGGCTCCAACACCACGGCCTGTCATCCTCTGGTGGCCCGCAGAATCCTGCGCGCCAAAGACAAGGGCGCCAGGCTTATCGTTGCCGATCCGCGCAATATTCACCTGTCCCGGTTCGCAGACGTTGCCGTCAATCATCGTCTTGGCAGTGATGTGGCCCTGTTGAACGGAATGATGCACATCATCATCCAAAACAACTGGCATGATCAGAATTACATTTCTCAAAGAACCGAAGGCTTTGACGAACTCAAGGCAGCCGTTGAAAATTATACGCCCGAAAGGGTTCAATCCATTACCGGGGTCAATCCAGTGGACCTTGAAAGCATGGCCGGACTGTATGCCGCAAATCCACCGGCCAGTTTGCTTTACGCCATGGGCATCACCCAGCACACCACCGGGGTGGATAACGTTAAATCCTGCTGCAATCTGGCGCTGCTGTGCGGCAATGTGGGCGTCCGGGGCGGGGGCGTCAACCCGTTGAGAGGGCAGAACAATGTTCAGGGGGCCTGCGATATGGGCGGGCTGCCCAATGTTTTCCCGGGGTACCAGCCGGTCAACGATGAAAAAATCCGGCAAAAATTTGCAACCGCCTGGAAAACAGACCTTCCCGAGGGAGCCGGCTATACCGTCACCGAAATGGTCCAGATGATGATCGAAGGCGATTTAAAGGCCCTGTATGTGATCGGCGAAAACCCAAAGCTCAGTGACGCCGATCGCAATCATTTGAACCGGGCGCTGGCCCAACTGGATTTTCTGGTGGTCCAGGGTCTCTTTTTGTCGGAAACCGCCCAGGTGGCCGATGTTGTATTGGCCGCTGCATCGGTTGCCGAAAAAGAGGGCACCTTCACCAACACCGAGCGCCGTTGCCTGCGCATTCACAAAGCGATCGAGCCCATCGCCGACACCCTGCCTGACTGGCAGATTATTGCCAGACTTTCCGCCGCCATGGGCTATGAAATGAATTACAGCGGTCCTGAAGAAATCTTTGATGAATTGGCAACCCTGACACCCAAGAGTTACGGCGGCATGTCTTATGAGCGCCTGGGCATTGACGGGCTGCAATGGCCGTGCCCCGGTACCGATCATCCGGGAACGCCCTATTTGCACAAAGATGCATTTGCCCGCGGAAAAGGCCAATTTCATGCCATCGAATACCGCGATCCGGCCGAGCTGCCGGATGCGCAATATCCGTTCTATCTGACCACCGGCCGGATGTTTGCCCATTTTCATACCGGGACCATGACCCGGGTTTCCGATCACCTGGACAGCGAACAGAAGACCGGCTACGTGGAGATGAATCCAGGGGATGCCGCGGAGCTGGACATCAAAGAGGGCGAAATGGTCAGCCTTTCTTCGCGCCGGGGCACCATCGAGGCACCGGCGAAACTCAGCAGCGAGGTTGGATCAGGTGTGCTCTTTGTCCCGATTCACTTCGGCGAAAACCCGGCCAATGTGCTCACCAACCCGGCCTGCGACCCAGTGGCCAAAATCCCGGAATTTAAAGTCTGCGCTGCAAACATTGAAAAACTGGCTGGCTGAATGCTAGGGTACAATGAAAATCTGAGTCCGCTATGATGGGTCTCTGCGTCAAGGGCGGCGTAGCAATCGACCCGGACAAGTGCAGATTTTAGGCAGTACCAAGATAGAAATCGGCAGAGCAGTGACCTGCCAGGATTGCTAAAGCCCGCTGAGATAGATGTTGCTGAAAAAGATTGGCGGAACAGATTCACAGCATATTCAAGCGTCAAACTCTCCAGATCCCTTCATTATTCATTAATCCAATAATAAAACGATATAATATTGAAATTTTCAATTTGACCTATAAAAAAATTGTATGTAATGATGGATAAGTTAATGAGTATATACTCATAATTTGGTTGTTGGATACTGTTCTCCTGGCAAGACTATTTCGGATGATATCGATTCGTTCATACGGCAATCTTCGCATCCATCAAACGAACAACAGATTTCAACGGGTTTAAAATGACCGAAATTCAAAAATTGCGCCTCACGGAAACTGTGGCAGGTTCCGGTTGAGCTTCAAAACTGCCTCCAGGGGACCTGGAGCGCGCCTTGTGCGACTTGGAGATTCCAACCGATGAGCATGTGATTGTGGGCATGGACAGCCCGGACGATGCCGGCGTCTATCAAATTGCAGAAGACCAGGCCATTGTCCAGACAGTGGATTTTTTTACACCGATTGTCGATGACCCCTATCAATTCGGGCAAATTGCAGCCGCCAACGCCTTGAGCGATATTTATGCCATGGGCGCTGTTCCCAAAACGGCCATGAACCTGGTCGGCTTTCCCCTCAAGCAGATGGATATTTCCCTATTGCGGCAGATCATTCAGGGCGGTCTGGATAAGCTGAAAGAGGCTGATGTTGTGCTGGTCGGGGGGCACAGCGTGGAGGATAACGAATTGAAATACGGCCTGTCGGTCACCGGTTTCGTCCATCCGGATCGTGTCCTGACCAAGAAGAATATACGCGTCGGTGACCGTCTGGTGCTGACCAAACCCCTTGGCACCGGGGTCATCAACACGGCCATTAAAGGCGGAGTCGCGCCAGCTGACGTGGCAGAAAGAGTCACGCGGCAGATGGTCGCGCTCAACCGTGATGCGGCCGAGGTGATGAATCAATACAGCGTGCACGCCTGTACGGACATCACCGGTTTTGGTCTGCTAGGGCATCTGGCCGAGATGGTGGTCGGCTCCGGCTGCGGTTTGAGGCTGAATGCAGACACCATTCCGATCTTGCCCGAAGCCATTGAATACGCGGCTATGGGGATGCTGCCGGCCGGCGCATTCAAAAACAAGGAATTCCGGCAATCGATGGTCGAATTCTCCTCGTCGCTGAATCCCCTGATTCAGGATCTGTTATTCGATCCTCAGACTTCCGGTGGCCTGTTAATCTGCCTGGAACGAGCCGCTGCTGAGCAGCTAATTGACAAACTGAATCAGAAGGGCATCGACCCAGCTGCCATTATTGGAGAGGTCGTACCCGCACCGCCGGAAATAATTCGGGTGCAGTAGATGTATTCGATTTGTACGCGGTAGATATGGTTTTATGAATTCTTCCAATCACCGATCATGATGAAAAAAAGGAGCTTTCAATGAAAGAAATCGATGCCAGGGGACTTGCCTGCCCGGCACCCGTGCTGCAGGCTAAAGATGCAATCGAGGCCCAACAGTTAAATGCCGTTCGCGTGGTGGTGGACAATGCAGCCGCCCAGCAAAATGTCCAGCGCTTTCTCGAATCTCAGGGATATGAAATCACTCTCGATGCCAATATCGACGGCTATATTATAGTCGGTCGTTGTAATGCAGCAGTGCGAGCCGAACCGCAAGTGGCGCCGGTCACCGAAGCCGCACAGGTAAAAATTATGGTGATGATCACGACGGATCGGTTCGGATATGGCGATGATGCGCTGGGATTGAAGCTGATGGTCAATTTCATTCGAACCTTGAATGAGATGGGTCCGGACCTGTGGCGACTGGTCCTTGTCAATAACGGCGTGAAGCTGACAGTTGATGGCTCCGAAGTTCTGCCGGAGCTCAAACAACTGCAGGACACCGGTCTTCATATTCTGGTTTGCGGCACCTGCCTGACCCACTTTAACCTTCTTGAACAAAAACAGGTGGGGGAAACCACCAACATGCTGGATATTGTGACGGCCATGCAGCTGGCTGACAAGGTCATTAACGTATAGCACCTCTCCGCAGACGCTTCTCCGCTGTCTTTCACAGGGCGTTTCGCGCTTATTCTGATTGCGCGCAGCCTTCACCCTTATTTGCTGAATTGTTTATATCGTGTTTTTGATTTTCGAAATTTTGCGAATCATTATTTCGAACTTTTTCTAAATTCCCGCCGCCTCACGAAAGAATTCCGATCAAAATTAAATATAACTATTCGTAATTAATCTATATTCAAAAAATTGCGCTCGATGGCATGTATCATGCAAAATTTGCTTTCCAAATCAGCGGGTTATCTTGCAAATCATTGAAAAGATCATCGCGTCCTGCAGTCAATGGCCATTTTTTTTGATGATTGAACCCATCACGTCTTCAAAATTTCGGCATGCTAACGATCAGCCTTAACCATCAGCACGAAGGAGGAACCCCATGGCAGAAAAAAAGGAAACACAAGCACCCAAAGCGAAGAAATTAGCCGATCCTGTGGCAGCAACCATTGATCCGGCCAGCCAGCAGATGATTCAACGCGCCCACGATTTGGGCGTGGAGACCGCTTTTGACCGGGCCGTTACACTAAAACCCTGCAATATTGGGAGCCAGGGTATTTGCTGCAAAAACTGCGGTATGGGCCCCTGCCGCCTGCCGCTACCAAAGAGTGGCATTGAAGGTGAAGACACCCGCAAGGGGATTTGCGGCGCGACGCCCAACACCATCGCTGCCCGCAATTTTATTCGCATGATTGCCGGCGGTGCGGCCGCGCATTCGGATCATGGCAGGTCCGTCGCCGAAGTTTTCATGGCCGCCGCCCGCAAAGAAACCGATGCGTATAAGATAAAGGACACCAAGAAGCTTATCGAAGTGGCCCAGGTGTTGGGCGTCGACACAACGGTAGAGGTCGACGGTGAGCAGCTCGATCGGGATCTGGATGAGATTGCCGTAGAAGTCGGTGAAAAAGCGCTCAATGAATGGGGCAAGGCCGAAGGTGAGCTGCTTTTTGCCAAACGCGCCCCCGAGCCGCGCTATGAGATTTGGAAAAAACAGGGGGTTTTGCCGCGCAACATCGACCGCGAAATTGTTGAAATCATGCACCGCACACATATCGGCGTGGATCAGGACTACAAAAACCTGATGAAACAGGGCACCCGCGCGGCCATCGCCGATGGCTGGGGAGGATCCATGCTGGCCACCGAGCTGCAGGATATTCTTTTTGGAACGCCTTATCCGCTGGCATCCGAAGCCAATCTCGGTGTCATGAAAGAAAATATGGTTAATATCGTCATACACGGCCATGAGCCGGTGCTGTCGGAGATGATCGTTGCCGTCGCCCAGAAAAAAGAAATGCATGACTATGCCGTATCCAAGGGCGCCAAGGGCATCCAGCTTTCTGGTATCTGCTGTACGGCCAATGAAATTTTACAGCGCCACGGAGTGCCCCTGTGCGGCACCTTCCTGCAGCAGGAACTGGCCATCATCACCGGTGCCTGTGATGCCATGGTGGTCGATATTCAATGCATTTTCCAGAATCTGGCGAACGTGGCAAAATGCTTTCACACCAAACTGATTACCACCCACCCGATTGCCCGTATGGAACAGGACAATGTCATTCACATCGAATTTGACGAGCATCATGCGCTGGAAGACGCCGAAAGGATTGTCAAACTGGCGATCGACAATTTTGAAAATCGCCAATCCGAGGTCATGATCCCCAAGCAGAAATCGCCGATTGTGGCCGGTTTCGGGGTGGAATCCGTCGAATACCACCTGGGCGGAATTTTCCGCGGCTCCTACTACACATTGAATGACAACATTATCAACGGTCGCATCCGGGGTATTGGCGGTGTGGTCGGGTGCAACAACGTCAGGACCCGGCACAACGAAAGCCATATTGAGATCGTAAAAGAGCTCATCAAAAATGATGTGATCGTTCTGACGACCGGATGTAATGCGATCGCCTGTGCCATGGAAGGCCTGCTGACACCGGAATCCGCCCGTGTGTTTTGTGGTCCGGGTCTGGCCGAGGTGTGTGAGACCGTCGGG
>Ga0209536_100011072_pt1 | contig 13240 bp, 7 predicted proteins | sample DeeMarSeWOR28_12_FD_187461 | JGI IMG/M metagenome (GOLD analysis project Ga0209536, IMG submission 187461) | Marine sediment microbial communities from White Oak River estuary, North Carolina - WOR-2-8_12 (SPAdes) (version 2) | ecosystem: Environmental > Aquatic > Marine > Intertidal zone >...
AAGGAGGCTCCACTCGTTCCAACGCGCTGGTGTCACGCTCCAAGACTTTCAGCTCCTGGGCTCGCTCGCGCAGTGTTGTCTGCACGATGTAGGTAACAAATTGCTCCTCTATTTCCATCAACTGGTCCAGGTCACAGTAAGCGATTTCTGGTTCGACCATCCAGAATTCGGTCAGGTGGCGGCGGGTCTTGCTCTTTTCGGCCCGGAAGGTGGGACCAAAGCAATATACCTTGCCGAAGGCATAGATGTTGGCCTCGTTATACAGTTGGCCGGTCTGCGCCAGGTACACCGGCTCGCCGAAGTAATCCACTTCGAAGAGGGTGGTCGTTCCCTCGCCAGCGGCGGGGGTGAGGATGGGGGTGCTCATTTCCACGTAGCCGTTGGAGTCGAGCCACTCGCGGATGGCGCGCATCACTGTAGCCCGGATGCGCAACAGCGCCCATTGCTTCCGGCTGCGCACCCACAGATGGCGATGATCCATCAGGAACTCAACACCGTGTTCTTTGGGGGTGATGGGGTACTCATCTGCCACCTGCACCACTTCCAGGCTGGCTACGTCCAGTTCGAATCCTCCGGGTATGCCCGGCGCACGTTCGTCAGCCTTTACCCGGCCGGTGACGATGATGGACGACTCCTGGGTAAGGCCCTTGGCCGCGTCGAAAACGTCAGTGGGCAGGTTAGGCTTGAACATCACCGCCTGCAGAGTGCCCGTGCCGTCACGCACCTGCAGGAATTGCAGCTTGCCTTTGCCTGTCTTGGCGTACAGCCAGCCTGGGATGGTGACTTCTTCGCCGACGTGATCGGAGATATTCTCGATCTGGATGATTTGTGTCAAGATGATGCCTCCTTGTTCATCGACGACGTCTGTTCGCTTTCCCGTCGCTATCCGAATTGTACCACAAAAGCGGTTGCAAACCAATCATTACTTTAGGGGGAATGCTCATTAGGTGAAGAAGCTGTCAGCGCCCCGTTGCGCCGGGGCGCAGCCGTGCCCGTAGTCTATCCAGTGGGATGAGGCCCCAAACCAGGACCATGTCGGGCTGACGGAAACCGCCCACCAGGGCCAGGGCTGTGAAGTACACCGCGCCGGCCACTCCCACCAGGATCAGCGCGTGGGCATCCTGCATCAACCACAGAACAGCTCCCATCACCGCTGATGCCAGCGCCGGCCGCCAGGTCACACTGACCCAGGGCACGTGGCACAAGTGCCTACGCACTGCGAAGTAGAAGGGGATGAGCAGCGCCCACTCGCTGAAGATAGTGGTGATGGCTGCCGCGCGGTAGCCGTAGCGGGGAATCAAAATTAGGTTCACGCTCACGTTAAATACCACGCCGATGATGAAGGCCTTGGTCAGAAAACGTTGTTGGTCAATGGCTATCAGCACGTAGTGGGTTATCTGATTGACAAAGCTGAAGGGCAAGAACCAGATGAGCAGTTGCAGCGCGATCATCGAATCTGGCAGGTATTGAACGCCGCCCAGGATGAGGATCAATTCGCGGGCGATGAAGGGGGTGCCGACCGCCACCGGCAGCGCGATCATCAACAGCAGGCGCAGCGAGAGAATGTAGGCCCGAACCAGTGAATCCCGAGCCGTCCGCGCGTAGCGGCTCATCAAGGGGAAGATAGCCAGCGTGAAGTAGGAGGGGATGATGTTGATGCCGTCGACATACTTGTAGGCGGCGCCATAGTATCCAACTGCCTGTGCGCCCCAGGTCGGTTGCAGGATGAGCACGTCGATACGGAAGAAGAGCGTGGCCAGCAGGTGGTTGATCATCAGCGGGAACGACTCGCCCATCATGTAGCGTTGCAGCGAAGGGTCGTTATCCCGATAAGGGCGGAAGATCTTGGTCAGCAGCAGGTAGCCCAAAACCGTCACCGCTGTGATGTTAGCTACCACTGATACGGCCGCCAGCCCAATCACGCCACCACCCAGTAGCAAAACCAGGGCTCCCAGGCTGACACGCGTGACAGTAGTAACCGTTGAGATGGCGGCCGGGTATTCTGCTTTCTCGTAAGCGTAGAAGAGGGCCGTAAGCGCGTCGGAGATGTTGCTGAAAAATAGGCCGATGGCGAAGATGCCCACGGCAATCACCGTCTCCAAGGCCACGCCGCCAAAGACGACGTACAGCCAAAGCACGATGCCCATAAGCGGCAGTGAGGCCAGCCACAGCAGAGCCCGCAGAATGGTCACGTTCGACAGGTACTTGTTGCCCTGAGCGTGCTCGCGGGCTACTTCGCGGGTCAACAGCGTGCCCAATCCGAAGCGCGTGAGGATCTCCGCATAGCCGATGAAGACTACGGCAAATTGGTAGCGCCCCGCCCCCTCCGGCGCCAGTATACGTAGCATCAACATGGCAAAGGCAAAATCGATCAGACGGTTCGTCAGCGCCAGGGACATGGGCGCCAGGCTATTCTTGGCGATGCGCTTGACCGGCGAGTCGTCAGCGGACTCGCGGTATAGCTTTCCCCATGCCCACCAGCCGAGTAGCAGCAAGGAGATGATGAGGGCCAGAAAGCTCACGTATAGCCCCAGCTTGAAGCTCATCGGCGTGTACTTAAAGCGGACGGTCCAGTCGCCCGGTTCCAGGTAGACCGCCCGGAAGTTACCGTTGGCCCGGTGAAGGGTCAGCTCGGTTTCTGGAGAGTCGGGATCAGAGTCTGTGGGCTGGTCTGCTGATGTGAAATCTGAGATTCGTCTATAGGCTTTCCAACCTGGGAAGTAGCTGTCTGCCAATACTAGCCAGCCCGGCTCATCCAGCGAGGCCTGGATGAAAACTTCGTTGGGTGTGTAGCTGGTGATGGTAGCCGCCTCCAAGGTGCAGCTATCGGCCCGCGTGCTCTCAGCCTCCAGCCAAGGGCCATCTACCTCCAACAAAACCTTCTGGCGTGGGTTGAGGCTGCGCAGTGCGTGGTCCATCTCCTCGGGTGGCACTACCTCGGCGCAGGCGACCGAGAAAGCGCGGGGCAGGGCGTCCAGGTTCTCGTACACACGCACTTCGCCGTCGTAGGCCAGCCGATAACCCTCGTTCGGAATCTCTTGCGTGGTCAGCACGTAGCGCACACCCAGCAGATCCAGCAGGGCCGAGTCGAGCGCGTGGTAGCCAGGCGCATAAATAGGCGCGATGCGATTGTAGAGCAAATCGCCCTGTTCCTGGATAAGACCCATGTACTGGGCATACTGGGCAGGGATAATGGAATCATATCCGCGCACATCTTCCAGGTTCCAAAAACTTCCGGTGTTGGCGATGAAGGTACGCGGCTCGCCGGGGGCGTTGAAGCTGGTGATGCGAAAATGCGGATCCTCAGCCCGGCGCTCCAGCAGCCAGTCAACCACCGGCGGGCGAAAATCGAGCAGCGCGGGGTCGGCGGCCGGGTTGAAACCGTAACCTGCCGCCAGTAGGTCCACGGCGACAACGACCACAGCCAGTGGCTTCCAGAGGGCAAGACCTCCCAGCCAGCTGGGCAAGAAGATAGGGCAGCGGCTGATGCGTAGAACCGCCCCGGACGCCATCGTGAATAAGAAGAATTTGAAGAAATTAGGCCATTGATACCCCAGGAACTGACGTCCGTCAGCGAAAGCGTGTTGGGCGAGCTCGGAGCGGTCTACGACTATTTGGGCCAGGTGGATAAATGGGGCAGGCAAGACCAACCCAACAAGCATTAGTATCACACCAACCAGGCCGCCCCAGAACGCCAGCCAGCCGACGCGCAGGCTAAACGTGTAGAGGGAGAAGCGGGATGCAGCGGCCCGTTTTGCTTCAGCATCAGCCCGATCTCGCGGACTGACGCCCCGAGCCAGATACGTCGTGCCCAAGCCTGCCAGCACCGCAATGCTCAACGTGAAGGGGTACACCCATCGGAAAGGAGAATGGAGCTGGTTCCAAAAAGGGAGCCCGTAATACAGCACTGCATAAAGGGGTGTGCCAAAGGCGAAGAGCAGCGATAGGGCTGCCAGCAACGCGAAAATCCACACTTGAGGCAGCTGGTGTAACCGTGGATAAGCGGATGGTGCTCTTAAGGAATTTGCACCCTCCATCCGCTTTGTTATCCTATCCGCGAGCCATCCCCATACCGCTATGACCGATAGCAGCAGCGGCAGAATGCCCAGATAGGCACCTGCTTCAACGCTGGTCTTAGTGTCCCAGCCGGTACAGTAAGGGCACAGCGGGTTGACCTGTCCGTAGGCATTCAGGCCGATCGGCATCCAGCGGCGGGTGACTACGTCGAAGTAAGTGTGGTGGCTGGGATTGCCGAAGAAGTCAGGTATCAGGAAGGAAACTATGCGCCGGCTGGGTAGCGCCCAACCGGTCACGTCCGCGTAAGTGACAGACCCCACACGAAAGTTGCGGCTGGCCACCTCGTAGAGCGGGACAAACTGTATGGCGCCCAGCCCCAGCCCGAGCAATACCATCACCAGCAGCCAGGCGCCCATGCGAACCGCCGGGCCCCAGACGCGCTGACGTCGCTGAAGCAGGATCAACCGACAGAGGGCATAGAACCCGCTGACCAGGAGCACGTAATAAGTGATTTCAATGTGCCCGGCCAGAATCTGGATCCCTAACACAAAGGAGCCGACGACAACGTAGGGTATGGGAGAATAGGCAACTGGGCCTTTCTGCTCTTGCTTGCGAATCACAATCTCTATGATCGCCAACACCAATGGGAGCCAGGCAGCAGCTGCGATGATCATGGTGAAAACGACACTGACGACAAGAAATCCGCTCAATTGGTAGGTTATACCGCCGATAAGGCTCCCCAATCGATTAGCGCCCAGCACTCTCAGGAAAATGTAGGTAAATAGCCCCGCCAGCCAGAATTGAATCACCGTGAACCAGCCATAGGCCTTAGTCAGTGGTATTACATAGAATATCAGGCTGAGGGGATAGAGTGCTGAGTGCTGACCGTTGGCCAAGAAGGGGTGTCCGGCAAAGAGGTAAGGGTCCCACAGCGGGATGGACCGAGCCTGGATACTCTGAACGATAAATCGCTTCCAGACGTAGTTCTCCAGGATCAGGTCCGAGAGGAGCGCGTTGTGTGGTCTGCTCACATCCAGTTCATCGGCAAAGGAAGCCCAAGGCTCGCCGACAAACAGATTATCCAGGGGAAGGAGTGTGCGGCTCCCTAGCGTAACAGGTCCAAACAGTAGAAGTGGCAGGATAAAGAATATGAGGGTGGCTAATAAATCCCGCCTGGTTATGCGCACGCGCAATGCACAAACTCCTGCGCTCTGACCTAAACTGCGCGGGAAGCTGGATGGACGTAGCGATGACGCCAGCGAATCTCGAAGACGCGCAACGCTGCCTCAAGTTTCACCGGTACTGTCATCTTACTCTGGCCAATGCGGCGATCCTCAAAATAGATGGGTGTCTCCAGAATGCGCAAACCGATTTTCTCGGAGACGTAGGCCATCTCAACCTGGAAGACATAGCCATTGGACCGGATGCGTTCCAAACCAATCTGTTCCAGCGCGTAGCGTCGCCAGCACTTGAAGCCAGCGGTGGCGTCTTTGGAATGGACGCCCAGGATGAGACGTGTCCAGATGGAATTGGCCCACCAACTCAAAAACCAGCGCCACAGACTCCATCGCTCGTCGAGTTGTCCCCCCTCCACGTAGCGTGAGCCAACTACCACGTCATAATCCTTGATCAGTTCGAGGAATTTGGGGATGTAGGCAGGCGAATGGGAGAAATCGGCGTCCATCTGAATGATGATATCGGCATTGTGTTCCAATGCCCACGTGAAGCCTTGTACGTAAGCGGTGCCCAGCCCCAATTTCCCTTCACGGTGCATCACGTGGAAGGTGTCAGGATAGCGTTGCGCTAACTCATCTGCAATTTGGCCGGTGCCGTCAGGCGACGCATCGTCCACTATCAAAATCTCCAGCCCTTTAATACCCAGTGCAAAGAGTTCGGCCGTCATGGCTGGCAGGTTGTTGGCTTCGTTATAGGTAGGGATGACCACAACAGTTTTCATAGAAGCAGCTACCGCAAGTATGGCGTAATCGAATTAGTGGCGCCAGATGTGTGAGGGAGAACGCGTTGTTCCTGTCAGCAAAACAAAATGAGGGGCAGTTGCTCCACTGGGTACAGAGCTGGATGCCCCCAAACGGCGTACAGTGCCTATACCAACAACGATGTGTCTTAACATTCTGGCGCCGATTATACTACGACGGTATGCAAAGGTCAATTTGTTTGCAGAGTATCTCCCCGCAACGGTAGTTGAGCTGAAATGCAATTAGGGCCGAATCACCATTGACAGCTTGTGAGCCGAATGTTATACTCTAGGCGTACAGGTTGGAACTTTCACAGAAACGGGTCAGGCGCTGAATATCTCGTGCCGGCTTGCTCAACAACGCTGCGCAGATTATCAGAGTCTCATCGTGATAGGATAGGGAAGTCAAGGGCAATGTACAAATATAATTGCCGAAAATGTCCCATCCGCAATCGCTGTATTGATGAGAGTGCCAACGCTCCCAGTGTTAAAGAGACTATTCGGCGGGCCTTTGCCGCGCGGACTGACACGCTGGAGACGTGGGGGTCTCTGCAGCCGAATTGCCTGCTCTTGAAAGCCGAGGAAGAACGCGCGCGGATAGCGCCTCAGGAGTCGATGCTGAGTCGTCGCCTGCGCCAAGCGCGTGAGGCCCGCGAACAGACAGCTAAGGCTCTCTCTGAATCAACCGGCCGGAAGCCGGACTATCTCCAGCCTGTCTCACCGGTTTCCCCTCGGGCGAAGCCTCAGCCAGAGGAAGCAACCCGTGCTGTCACTGGAATACCAGACTCCCCCCAAAAAGCCTCTGCGTCTGAGGGCTCATCGCCTCGTTGGCTCACTGTAGATGTCAGTGGTCGCCATATCTCCTTGCCAACCGATCAGGAGTTAATACTCGGGCGTTTCGACCCAAACTTCGGCATGCCACCCGATATTGATCTGACCTACGAAGATAAGGGGGCGCACACTGTCTCACGTCAGCACGCCAAGATCGTTGGGGTGGCTGGTCACCACACAGTCGAAGACTTGGGCAGCCGCCACGGGCTGTTCGTGAATGGAGAGCGGGTGAAGCCTGGCCCGCCTCGCCAGCTTCAACCGGGAGACCGGATCAAACTGGGGGGCATTCAGCTGCTTTATGATGTGATGCCTACTCACATGCTGGATTCCTCTCGCTCCGCCCACATCCGTCATATTCTTATTGTTACCCGTACGGGGCGCAGACTGACCATTGAGCCGCCTGAGGATATCCTGATTGGTCGTTCTGATCGCTACGTTGACTTTGTGCCTGATGTTGATCTTAGCCATGAGGGGGAGGTGGCGGTCCGCGTTTCGCGCCGTCACGCTATAATCACCTGGCGCAAACGTCATCCCTATCTGGAAGACTTGGGTAGTGGTTTCGGAACTCGTCTCAATGGAGAGACGTTGTTCCTCGGTCGAGCTGCTCCCCTCAAACCGGGTGATCATATTTGGTTGGGCGGTTGTGTGCTAGCTTATGATATTGAAGTATGATGTGCGCTGCAAGAAGCGTAGACTGTCTCGGTCTCTAGAGTGACCAAGAGGTGGGTAATATGATGCAAAATTCCCAAGGTTTGTCTGACGACACGGCCATGTCCATCATTGTTTGGCCTGCCGACGGGAAAGATATGCTGTTCATTCCTGGCGGCGTCTTTAGGATGGGGAGTAACGACGGGAGCCCGAGTCACCAACCAGAACATCAAGTTCACGTTGCGGACTTCTACGTCGATCGCTGGCCCGTGACGAACGCCGAATACAAGAAGTTCGTGGATGCCACGAACCATCCTATCCCCAACTACGAAGTGAGCTGGTGTGACACCCGGGGCTACAATTGGGATCCTAAGACCCGTATGTATCCCGAGGGTAGAGCCGATCATCCGGTAGTTCTCGTCACTTGGGAAGATGCTATGGCTTACGCTGCCTGGGCGCGCAAACGCCTACCTACCGAAGCCGAGTGGGAACGTGCCGCTCGTGGTCTGGATGGGCGACGATACCCGTGGGGAAATGAGTTTGTGTCAGGACTTTGTAACTGCAAGGAAAGCGGGCTAGCAGGAACCAGCCCCATAGGTTATTTCTCTCCCGATGGAGATACGCGGGAGGGGTTGGTAGACATGCTGGGGAATGTGTGGGAATGGACTAACAGTCTCTACCGACCTTATCCGTACGAACCCGATGATGGGCGCGAAAGTCGTCAGGCAAGAGGGTTTCGCGTGTTGCGGGGTGCCTCTTGGGTCAACGATGCCAACGTGGTCCACTGTCTGTCACGATTGGATGGTGACTTTCAGTTTTTCAGCAACGTTGGATTCCGCTGTGCCGTGTCGCCCGAGCAGTAAGCGGAGAGCGAACGATGGGTCGTCGTATTGTTTTTATGGGTACCCCGCACTTTGCCATACCTACTTTACAGTGGTTAATTGACGAGTATGCTTCAACGCGAGCAAGTGGGGGGGTTGTGGGAGTCTTCACGCAGCCTGACCGTCCCAGTGGACGTGGAAGAAAGCCTCAAGTCTCACCCGTGAAGGTGTTAGCCCAAGAACACGATCTACCTGTTCTTGAGCCTGCATCGCTTCGAACCCCCGGGGCACTAGCGGACTTGAAGGCTCTGCAGCCTGATGTGATTGTGGTGGCTGCCTTTGGGCAGATTCTTCCTACCACAGTACTTGAACTGCCGCAGTTTGGGAGCCTCAATGTGCATGCTTCATTGCTTCCACGCTGGCGGGGAGCGGCTCCAGTGGCAGCAGCGCTATTGGCAGGCGATGATATCACGGGTGTCACCATCATGAAGATGGATGCCGGGCTGGATACCGGGCCTATCCTGAGCCAACGGTCTGTCGGCATCGGCCCTGAGGATACACGCAAGTCACTCACTTCGCGACTCGCTCAGTTGGGTGCTGAACTGCTGCGCGACACACTGCCTGGGTGGTTCGCTGGCAACCTGAAACCACAGCCTCAGGACGATACGCTGGCGACTTATGCCCCCCCGATCAAGAAGGAGCAGGGACGGATAGACTGGAATGAATCTGCGGATGATATCGACCGACGAGTGCGCGCCTTTCATCCTTGGCCTGGTGCTTTCACTCACTGGCAGGGCAAGTCGCTGAAAATACTGCGTGTCATCGCCATGGCTTCTTGGCGGGGGGAGAAAAGGGGCGATTTGCTGCCGGGAACGGTCATCGCCGGAGCGGATGATCCTGTAGTAATCACGGGTCGGGGCGCACTTCGCTTGGTTGAGGTGCAATTGGCTGGGAAGCGCCCGATGGCAGCCGCTGACTTTGTGCGAGGGGCTCGTGAGTTTGTCGGTTCCCGTCTCGAGTAAGGTATTTCTTTGAAAACCTCTTGCCATTTGCTGGCGCGTCGTGTATAATGATGCCTGATAATACCTAGTGGGTCAGCAGGTAGCAGGTAACATGTAGCAGGCTAGAAGTTGCCAGAAACTGGTTCTGCTAATTGTTGCCTGCTAGTTGCTACCTGGCGAGAAACAAATGGACGACGTTGTCTATTCCTCCGATGAGATCTATCAGCGCTGTCGCGGGCTGGCTGAAGCGGATGTATCGTTTCTCAAAGCCGTCGAGCGTCAAATAGGTATCGTTGCCGACGTTAGCCGGGCTGATATTTTGCTTTATGGCAGGCTGGACACCGACCGGGCAATGGTACTCACCCATGCACAGCCTCATTCTATCTCGGCTATCTACGATCAATCCCTCACTGGCCAACAGATTGGCAAGGATCGGGAGCCCTTAATCATTCACACCTTGACTGAAGGTCGTCCGCAGTATGGTGCTCAGCGATTGATCGCTGACAGTGCGCCGATCATGAAGCAGGTCTTTCCCCTGCGCCGACCAGGCCACAAGCAGGTGATTGCAGCCTTTAGCGTCGATACTAACTTGCTGGAACACGAGCGGCATCGCCGTCGCCTACAGTCTTTTCAGCGCGCGCTCCTCCAGCTGCAGATGATGGCCCAGCGTGCCCAACTAGTCGGTGTCGAAGACTTGACCCCCTTCGGAGAACACGATGGCATCATCGTAGCTGACCGTGATCGAGTGATTCGCTATGCTAGTGGCATAGCCACCAATCTGTATCGTCGCATCGGCTATCCAGGAGGCCTGTTGCGGCGCCAGCTGCGCGACCTGGAGACCGAAGACGACGACCTGGCCCGCGCGGCCTTGAGACAATTTCGTTGTCTTGAGCGAGAAGAACAGGCGGGTGGGCGCTTTTGGGTGAAAAAAGCTATCCCCCTTCTAGATTTGCCTCGTTCCCGGCTTCTATCTTGGCTGGACCGGCCGCGAAAGGCCGAGGAGCCGAGCCACGTATTGTTGATGGTGCACGACTCGACTGAGATCCGCCGTCAGGAGCAGGAGCTCCGAGTAATGACGACTATGATTCAGGAGGTGCACCATCGGGTCAAGAACAACTTGCAGACTATCGCGGCACTGCTGCGTATGCAGATACGCCGGACATCTATCCAAGAGGCGCGCATCGCGATAGAAGAAGCCATAGCGCGCATCTTGAGTGTGGCTGTCATTCATGAATTCCTCTCTTACCAGGACTCGCGCGTCATCAACATCAAGGACGTGAGCAATCGTATTCTCACCCTGATGCGTCAGGAAATGCTTGGCCCTGACACGAAGATCCTACTTGAGTCGGATGGCCCTCCCATTTATCTGCCAGCTCGCCAGGCAACCGCCTGCGCCCTCATCATTAACGAACTGCTGCAAAATGCTGTGGAGCACGGCTTCAGGGAAGGCAAGGTAGGACATGTCCGTCTCACGTTCCAGGACGAAGGGGATACGGTTATTGTTCGCGTTCGAGACAATGGTAGCGGGCTCCCAGATAATTTCAGCATAGAAAACGCCGATAGCTTGGGCTTGCAGATCGTGCAAACCCTAGTTCGCGAAGATCTGAAAGGTAAAATTGAGATGCGAAACGGCGATGGTGCCGAAGCTATCGTTACCTTTCCCAAAGCCATATTCGGAGGTGAAGAAGGTTGGACCGCACACGCGTAATCATCGCTGACGATGAGTCACTTATCCGCATGGACCTGCGAGAGATGCTTCTCAGTTTGGGCTACTTGGTCGTGGGTGAGGTAGGCGACGGCCGCAGTGCCGTTAGCCTGGCCCGCGAACTCAAGCCCGATGTCGTGATTATGGACATCAAAATGCCCGATATGGATGGCATTGATGCCGCACAGATTCTCACCGAGGAGCGCATCGCGCCGGTCATCTTGCTCACAGCCTATAGTCAAAAGGACTTGGTGGAGCGGGCCAAGGAGGCAGGCGTGGTTGGTTACATGGTCAAGCCTTTCCGTGAATCTGACCTGACCCCAGCTATCGAGGTGGCCTTGGCTCGCTTCAGTGAATTCGAGGCATTGCACAAAGAGGTTGATGATCTCCAGCTGGCTCTTGAGACTCGAAAGCTAGTCGACCGTGCCAAGGGTATCTTAATGGACACCCAAGGGCTGAGCGAAGCCGAGGCTTTCCGCAAGATCCAGAAAATGAGCATGAACACACGCAAGCCAATGAAAGAGGTTGCCGAGGCGATTATCCTGGCGCATCAGGCAGGGGAGTAAGAGGCGACTACCCGCTGCACCCATTTCGCAAGTGCCAGTCTGCCCTGCGGCAAGCCCGTCCTGGCTCGGCCACGCGGGCCAGCCTGCCCTGCCCGCGCAGGGGGTGCAGGCTGGATGGGCAGGTGACGGCTATCCAGGGGGCAGGGGCCGGAGGAGGTCACACCTAGTGGGGCGGATGTCAGCGGCACGAATTTGACGGGGCACTAGGATTGTAGTGCCAGGAGGAGAGTTGCGTGCGCCGTTTGCGGATCGGATTGGCGCAGATCAACACTACGGTCGGTGATCTTCGAGGCAATACTGATCGCATTATTGATGGCCTTAAGAGCGCCCGTGAGCACTATGTTGACCTGGTGCTCTTTCCTGAACTGGGTATCCCCGGCTACCCCCCAGAGGATCTGCTGCTGAAGCCGAGTTTTATCGAGGCAAATCGGGCCTGCCTCGAGGAGTTGTTACCCCATACCCGAGGTCTTACCGCTGTAGTTGGCTTTGTTGATGTCGATAGCGATATCTACAATGCTGCCGCTGTGCTTCACGACGGACAACTTGCCGGGGTATATCACAAGGCGCTCCTCCCCAACTATGCTGTCTTTGACGAGGTACGCTACTTCAAGGCGGGTGAGGGGTTTCCGTTGTTTGAGTTGGACGGCATCGTCTTCGGGGTCAGTGTGTGTGAAGATATCTGGTATCCGGTCGGTCCGCCGGAGAGACAGGCTGCCGCTGGTGCTGAGTTATTGGTTAACATTTCTGCTTCGCCTTATCATATGGGCAAAATCCATGAGCGCGAGCGGATGTTGGCTACCCGCGCCGCCGACAATGTGGCTGTGGTTGCCTTTTGCAATCAGGTGGGCGGGCAGGACGAGTTGGTCTTCGACGGAAGCAGTGTGATCATCGATGAGCGCGGGCAAGTCGTGGCCCGTGGTCAGGCCTTTGCCGAGGACTTTGTGGTAGCCGATGTGGATATGCGTAGCGTATTTCGCCAGCGACTCCACGACCCGCGACGACGCAAGGGTGAGTTGGCGCACCTTTATCGTCTCGATAAGGTCCGGCGTCTGCATTTGTCTCACACCGCATCCCATGTTGATCGTCCTCTAGTGACCCCTGTAGTGTCGCCTCTCCCTGATCACCTTCACGAGGTTTACCAGGCGCTATTGCTAGGCACACGTGATTACGTGCAGAAGAATGGCTTTCAGACGGTGGTCGTTGGCCTATCGGGAGGTATAGATTCGTCTTTGGTGGCGACAATTGCCGCCGATGCCCTGGGGGCGGAGAATGTGGTAGGCGTTTCGATGCCCTCCCGTTACTCCTCAGACCATAGCATGGAAGACGCTGAGGCGCTGACCGAGGCGTTGGGCATTCGATATGTGCGCGTCGGCATCGAACGTGCTTTTCAAGCCTACCTGGAGATACTCAGCGAGGCGTTTTCAGATACCCAGACTGGCGTGGCCGAGGAGAATCTTCAGGCCCGTGCCCGGGGCAACGTGCTGATGGCCCTCAGTAACAAATTCGGCTGGCTGGTGCTGACTACCGGCAACAAGAGCGAGTTGGCTGTTGGCTACGCGACTCTCTACGGGGACATGGCGGGGGGGTTTGCCGTCATCAAAGACGTGCCCAAAACCCTGGTGTACGAACTGGCAGCGCATCGCAATCGGGTGATTGGCCTAGCTATTCCGGAGCGT
>Ga0209536_100011073_pt1 | contig 13240 bp, 11 predicted proteins | sample DeeMarSeWOR28_12_FD_187461 | JGI IMG/M metagenome (GOLD analysis project Ga0209536, IMG submission 187461) | Marine sediment microbial communities from White Oak River estuary, North Carolina - WOR-2-8_12 (SPAdes) (version 2) | ecosystem: Environmental > Aquatic > Marine > Intertidal zone >...
CGAAGCGGTCCAGGGGGGGTTCCTTGACGGCGTCATCATGCCCATCAGATATTATGGCTATAATCCCTGGGGCTGGAAAGTCCTCTTTCCCCGCAGCCCCCTGCAGAAGTCGGGCAAAAAGGTCGTGGAAATGAAGCCCAGGCTGGAAGCCTCGCAAGAGCGGCCCGAAAGGCCGGATGTCAGGCTCAACGGTTACCTGGACGCCATGAAGTCGTACAAGCGCCTCGCTGAAGTGGCTTCCCATATCGCGGTCAATCCCGGCGGCGATCTCTGGTTCGAGGTCAAGAACAGCCCGGGCGGTTTTGTGGAGGAGGCTCACGGCCTTTTTGACATGATCCGGCTGGTCAACGCCCTGACCAATTGCGGGGACGTCATCACCGTGGGCCGCGGCAAGAGCATCGAGGGCATGTCCGCGCTGCTGCTGGCCGCGGGCAAGGCGGATAAAAGGGAGCTGGAAGCGGATGCCAAGCTGGTGCTCAAGGGCATTATCGCGGACGCGCCTGCCCATGCCCCGGCCTCGCGCGTGGACGAGATCAGCGAAGAGGTCAACCGCTTTGAGGAAATGATGCTGATCAATTTCAGCCGGCATTCCCGGCCTTCCCTCAACACCATCCGTGAGGAGATCGCCCGCCGCCAGGCTGAGGACGAGACGAGTGAGGGCTGGGAGCTGACAGCCGGGGAGGCGGAGGCGGAGATGTTCGTGGACAAGATAGTTGAACCGCTCAAGCAGCCCAAGAAGGCCGAGCCGGAGGAGCAGGACGCCTAAGCCCAGTCCTCTTTGCCGATCTTCCGCAGTTTTTTCTTTTCCGAGACCTTCTGTTTGTTCTTGAGGACCTTTTCTTTTGCCCGCTTGCTGCGCTTGCGCTTCTGCCTTCTGATTTTCTCGGTCCTTTTCTGTTTCTCGCTTCTGGCGCGCAGGATCTTTTCCTCGACCTTTTCCGCCAGGAGGCGCCAGGCCAGGAAGCGGTTAAGGGCCTGGGAGCGCTCACGCGCCATCTTGACCTCAATGCCGGTGGGGAGGTGCTTTAAGTAAACGCAGGTCGCGACCTTGTTGACCTTCTGGCCGCCCGGCCCGCCGGAGCGGATGAACTTCTCGATCACGTCCGCTTCCCTGATCCCCAGGCGGACCAGCCGGTCCTCCAGCGCTTTTTGTTTCTCGGGGCTTACCCCGAAGTATCGCAGCATGCCCAGATTATACACCAAAGCTGATTGACATTTCACGCTTAAAAGATTAAAATCGCCCTGAGGTGCTGGAAATGAAAAAATATCTTGCGGCCTTTGTTCTCTTTGCTTTCGCGGTCTCGTTCGCGCTCCTTTACGGTTGCGGCCAGTCAAGCGATCCCGGCCTGACCACCACCACATCGGTCACCACCACCACCATCATATCCTCGGGAGTGGTCATGGAAGGCAAGATGACGACCGGGATAGGGGTGGCTTCGGCGCTGATGAAACAAATGAGGGCGATGGGCTGGCCGCCGGGCACCAATCCAACCAACCCCAATTACCCCATGGTCCTGACCACGCCGGAATCCTACGCGGTGGGTATCTGGCGGGCGCGGCTGTTCAAGGGCCTCTCAGATACTACCCCTTATCTCATGGCCAGCTGGGAAGCGGCGGGAGGCACACCCCAGCATTTTGACCTCTCCAGTTCCCCGACCCAGATGGCGGTCAATGCCAGCTATCCGGATGCCGGCACCTATACCCACATGATCCCGACCCTGGCTTATCTGGAACAGCAGCTCCCGGCCTCGCTCATTGATTTCAACGGTATCACAAAATTCAGGGTGATCATGGCCACCTACGGAACTTACCAGAGGGGAGAAGTCCTGGTCTACAGCGGAGGAGCCTGGAAGTGGATCAATGACAATACCGGATCGCCTGAGTCATCCAAACCGGCCAGCCCGGTCATGGTGGATTGGGGAGACGAGGCCACCGTGGAGGTCAACGGACATATCGTTTTTGAGCCCCAGGATGTTTCCATGGAGGGTTTTACCATTCCCTCCAGCCCGTCCGGCGTCTACACCTTGACCATGGTCTTTGATGTTGCCGGCACCTTCGCATTTAATGATCTTAATGAGAACGGCACCTTTGAACCGTCGGCAGAATATCCGGCCGGGGACCATGAGACCGCGGGCATGCGGTCCGCCAGCGGCGAAGCGGTGTGGAGCACCGGCCCTCCGGGCCTGAGCATGACCGCGACCAACGAGACCTGACCCTTCGCGAAATAAATGAAATACCTGTTCGTTTTTTTGCTGGCGGCCTCCTTGTTGCTTTCCAGCTGCGGACCTTCTCAGCCCAGGTTAAGAGTTGTCATGGGGCTGGGCGAGGCGGAGTGGCAGGTGATGCGCCAGGAGATCTTCCCGGCCTTTGAAAAGGAGGCGGGGGTCAGGATCGAGGCCGTCCAGATGGAGGCCGGCGACCTGCCCCAGGTGCTGGAGGCCCAGGTCAAAGCGGGCCGGGTCAAGATCGACCTCTTTGCCCAGGACAACATGCAGCTTTCCTACCTGGTGAACAAGGGGCTGGTCGAGGACCTCTCTGAACACGAAAAGGATATCCCCCAGACCGCCGTCCCCTCCCTGGTCGATGCCGGCAGGTTCAGCGGCAGGCTCTATTTCATGCCCTACCGGCCCAATGTCCAGATCGTTTACTATAACCGCCATAAGTTCGATGCCTATCAGCTGGAACTGCCCGAAGACTGGGAGGACCTGCTGCACGTGGCCACGGTCTTCAAGGTAAAAGAGGGCAGGGGCAAGGTCCTTTTCAAGGCCTACGGCGGAGCTCCCACCGCCACCCAGCTTTACGAATGGATCGTGTCCGCGGGCGGCGATCCCTATACCCTGAACGACGAGGGCTGTGTTGAGACCTTCACCTTCCTTCAGGAGCTGTGGCCCCATGTGTCTGCGGACTCCATCCGGGCCAAGTTCGACACCTCCAATGAGTACATGGCCCGCGACTCCGCTTACCTGATGCAGAACTGGCCCTTTGGCATCCGCGTCATCGTGGAGGAATACGCCAAGACGGATATTGAGACCTACCACGGTTTTTCCGGGCCAAAGCGCGAGGCGCACGTGATCGGGGGCGAGGTGCTGGGCATCCCCAAAGGGGCAAAGAACCGGGAGCTGGCGCTCAGGTTCATCCAATACCTTCAGTCCCGCGAGGTCCAGAGCAAACTGGCGAAGGAGCTGGGCTGGCCGAGCATGCGCAGCGACGCCTACGATGAAATGCCGGGGCTTTTGAAGGAGCGCTTCCAGGCGGTGAATGAAGCCATGGCCTATGGGGTCTTGCGCCGGAACGTGGCCTACTGGGACGATTATGTTAAATACGTTAACGACGCCTTTACCCGGATCGTTATCCGCGGCGAGCCGGTAAAGGAAACGCTGGACCTCTATCATGAGCGGCTGGAAGAGGCGAAGCGAAGGATGTGAGCTCAACCCTCACCCCCGGCCCCTCTCCCAAGGGGAGAGGGGAGCAGGTTGTAGAGATGAGAATGTATCAAAAAAGAAGCAGTTCGCCAGATTTTTGCGAAAGCACCAGACTCCTGCCGAGGAAAAGATGTGGAGGCTTTTGCGTAATAATCAGTTCAAATGCCTCAAATTCAGAAGACAACATGTGGTTGAAGGCTTTGTGGTCGATTTTTATTGCGATCGATGCAAATTTGCCGTAGAAATCGATGGTGAGATCCATGATCGGCAGAAGGATTACGATGCGGCGAGGGATGAAGTGCTTGCCTCCAAAGGGATATCTTTATTGAGGATCTCTAATTCAGAAGTGGAAAAGGATGAAGAGGCGGTAAAAAGAAGAATTAGTGAATGTATCGAAAAGCTTAGCCCCTCTCCCTCTGGGAGAGGGGCCTTGAAGGATAGTTAATGCTTGAACGGCTGCTTGGGGTGAGGGTTTGAACTTTAAAAAATATTCAACTGAAATATTCTTGCTTGCCCCCCTCCTCCTATACCTTCTGGGCTTCACCCTGATCCCCATCGCTTCTGCCACCATCCTGGCCTTTACGGATGCCGGCAGCGGGTCCTTCCCCTCGCTGGCCAGCTTTGCCGAGATCCTTTCCCATTTCCAGTTCCGGGAAGCGGTCTTCAATACCCTGTTCATCACGTTGGTGGGGCTTACTCTGGAGCTGATGCTGGGGCTGGGGTTGGCCCTTCTGCTCCTGGAGCGTTTCCGGGGCAGGGGATTGTTCCGGGCGCTGATGCTCTTGCCGCTGGGCATCCCCACCATCGTGGTCGCCTCGAACATGCGCTATCTTTTTGACACCAACGGGTTCCTCAACGAGGCGCTTTACCGCCTGGGGGTGGTCCGGCTCCCGGTGGACTGGCTGGGCGGGGGCCTGCACACGCTCTTTTCCCTGGTGGTCGCGGACATGTGGAAGGTGACCCCGCTGGTCATGCTCATCCTGCTGGCCGGCTTGGAGAGCGTCCCCCGGGAAGTGCTGGAGGCGGCACAGATCGACGGCGCCTCTTATGGAAAGCGGCTGTGCTTTATCCTTTTGCCTTTGCTCAAGCCCTTCATCACCATGGCGCTCATCATCCGCGGCATCGACGCCTTCCGGATCTTTGAGCTGCCCCTGGCGTTGACCGGCCGCACCGTGCGGGTGATGGCCACTTATTCCTTTTTTGAGTATCGTGAATACGGCAACCCCTATACCTCGGCAGCCGCAGCCGCGCTGCTCATGGCCATGATCCTGATCGCGGTCGCGGCCTACCTGAGGGTGGTCAGGCACGGGGAGGCGGTGTTATGAGGAAGTTCGCTTTCGCGCTCCTGCTTCTCTTCGCGGTCATCTTTATCCTGACGCCCGTATACTTGATGGTCAAGATCTCGCTCAGCCCGCCGCCGGAGATCCTGAGGGAGCATCCCGCGCTGGGCATGGAGGGCGTGACCTTCAGCCACTGGCAGAGGATACTGGCGGCGGGCCAGGTCTGGGCGCCGCTGCGCAAAAGCCTGACCGTGGCGGCCTTGAGCGTGGTCTTTTCCCTGCTCCTGGGGATACCCGGGGCCTACGCGCTGGCGCGCCTGCCCTTCAAGTGGAGCAGCGCCATTTTGCTGTTCATCTTCCTGTCGCGGATGATCCCGGAGGTTGAGATCGCCCTGCCCGTCAGCATCGGCTTTATCCGCGCCGGCCTGCTGGACACGGACCTGGGGCTGACCCTGGCGCACACCCTGCGCATCCTGCCTATCGTTACCTGGATCCTGGTGGGCAGCTTTAGGGCCATACCCCGGGACCTGGAGGACGCGGCGTTCGTGGACGGTTGCGGCAAGGTCCGCAGCCTGCTGACCATCATGGTTCCGCTCGCCCTCCCGGGGATCGCGGTGGCCGCCATCTTCGGCTTCCTGGGGTCCTGGGACGAGTTCACCTACGCGGTCTACCTGGCCATCACCGAACAGACCCTGCCGCTGGTGGTCTATTATTACCTCAACCGCGCCTCCTTTTTCCTGGCCTCTGCCTACGCCACCATCATCACCATTCCGGTGGTCATTGTCACCTATTGCCTGCAGAAATACCTCAAGGCCGAGTATCTGGCAGGAGCGGTAAAGGGATGATATAATTTGGGTCGTGCGGTATTTCTCTGTTGCTCAAGCCCAGCAATTCGACCGCCTCGCCCAGGAAAAGTACGGCGTTGCTTCGCTAATCCTGATGGAGAACGCGGGCCGTGGGGTGGCGGAAGAAGCGGAGCGGATGCTTCGTAATGCGAGACGCGTAACGCGTAACGCGAATATTGTTGTTATTTGCGGAGCGGGGAACAATGGCGGGGACGGTTTGGTCGCGGCCCGGTACCTCCTCAACGCCGGGAAAAAGGTCAAGGTCTTCCTTCTGGGTAAAGCCTCAAAGCTCAAGCCCGATCCAAAGGCCAATATAAATATCCTCAAAAAGATGAAGCAGCCGGTCAAGATCGTCGGGTCGCTTCGTGATCTGGAGGACATCAAGAGTTGTGTCCTGATCATCGACGCGATCTTCGGCATCGGCCTTAAGTCCGAGGTCAAGGAGCCTTACGCGGAGGTCATTCGCTTTTTGAACCGGAGCAAGAAACCGGTCCTTGCCATTGACGTGCCTTCGGGCCTGGACGCGGATACGGGCAGGGTCCTTGGCGTTGCGGTCAAAGCCCGCCGCACCGTGACCTTTGTGGCTCCCAAGCGCGGTTTTTCCAGGGCGGATGGCCCCTCACATTGCGGCAAGATCATTGTCCGGGATATCGGCATCGCATAAGGCATATTATGTCTGATTGCCTAGTTTGTGGCGCAGGGGCTCTGCCCCTAGCGGGTTAGGTTTATCTTTATCCTTTAGCCTCGTTCTGTACCCCGGTTTCTTTTCTTTTTGTGGCGTCAAAAAGAAAAGAAACCAAAAGAAAAAGACGTTGCGATTTCGTAGCGGCGGTGACCTGCCTGCGTGCCCATCGTAGCGAAGGGGGACCCACGGCTTCACCTGGGTTTTATAAGGAAATTACGAAATCGCACATTGATCTTATGGCTGCGATGCGAGCCGCAGTCCGGCTTGCGGCAAAGACGTCATCCGGCCAGGGAGGGGAAGGGGCTACGGCCGCACGTACGTGCGGTTCTCCGACGAAGTCGGAGAAGGGGCGGAGGCTGGGAAGGCGGCGGGGCGGGGTGTTGGATGACGTCTTGATTTTTCTTTGGTACTTTCTTTGTATCAAGACAAAGAAAGTACAATAAGTGCCATAGGTATAGAAAATATACGAATGTGACCGCCGAATAGGTCACTAACTTAACATAATATGCCTTATAAGACATAGGCGTCTGTGGTACAATTTCAGTCAAATGATCGAATCCAGGGTGCTGGAGATAATCAAGCAACGCTTCAGCGTGCGCAAGTACGAGGACCGGCCCGTCGAAGAGGAAAAGCTCCAGGCCATCCTGGAGGCGGCGCGGCTGGCCCCTTCATCCTCCAATTCCCAGCCCTGGCATTTTTATGTGGTAAGGGATAAGGATAAGATCAGGGAGCTCGCCCGGAAAATGCCGCTGGGCACCCATGTGGTGATCAATTCCTTCATTGAGCAGGCGCCGGTGGTGGTCGTGGCCACGGCCGGCCCCCTCAGCTTGCTGCGCAGGGCGGTCTCCTATCTGGTGAACCGCCACTGGCATTATATCGATGTTGCTATCGCCATGGAACATATGGCGCTGGCCGCCTGGGAGCTGGGCATCGGCTCCTGCTGGATCGGCTGGTTCGACCAGAAAAAGGTCAGGAAACTGCTGGATATCCCGGATAACGAGGAGGTCGTTGACCTGCTGACCCTGGGGTATCCCGGGGAAAAGAGGCTTCCTTTTGCAAAGCATAGGAAAAAGATGGAAGAAATAGTAAGATACAGGTAGGTGTTGAGGACGATCATGCGAAATCCATACCTGATCCTGATATTATGCCTGCTGGCCCTGGGGGGCTCCTTCCTGGTCCTGAGCTGCGGGGAGGAGACCGACCTCAACGGCAACGGGACGGTCACCTCCCTTGACGTTTCGCCCTCCTCGGCCACGGTGGAGGTGGGGGCGGCACAGGCGTTCTCCGCGACCGCGCATCATTCGGACGGGACGACCTCCAACCCCAGCGCGAGCTGGAGCCTGAGCGGTGGCATCGGCACCCTGACCTCGGTCGGACTGAACGGGTTGTTCACTGCCACTGCCACTGGCGAGGGCACGGTGGAAGCTGCCTACGCCGGCTTCACCGCCAGCGCCGCCGTGACGGTGGTGGCGACCGGCGAGATCGTTCCGACAGGGGAAGCGCTGGCCACGATCGAGGTCAGCCCGGCCCAGGCGCTCTTGAGGGTGGGGGAAACACAGGCCTTTAGCGCGGCGGGCACTAACGCCTCGGCGGAAAGCGTGGCGATCGCGCCCAGCTGGGAGGTCAGCGGGGAGGCAACGGGAACGCTCTCTTTCAGCGGCACCACCGCTACCTTTGAGGCGACCGGGGAGGGCACCGTGCTGGTGACGGCGGTTTCGGGGGAAGTGCGGGGCACCGCGCACTTGACGGTGGAGGGCTTTACGGCCGAGATCACGGCCGAGGCCGACACCTATGTGGATTCAACTGACGGCAGTCCGCAGGGCACCTCCATCACCCTGATCGCGGGCCGGATCACCGACCCTTCTGAAAAGATCTACGAGGCTTATATCAAGTTCGACCTGTCCTTTCTCCCGGCCGGCGCCACGGTGGAGGCGGCCAGGCTCAAACTCTATGCCAGCGACACCGACGGGGCAGCCATGAAGCTGGGCCGGATCGGCAGTGTCTGGACGGATGCCACCACCTGGGAGACCCGGCCCACCATCGAAGCCTATATCAAGAACCATACTTTCAGCGTGGGCGCCAATGAGATCGAGTTCAAAGAAACGGTCCAGCTCTGGGCGGACGGCACCAATGAGGGGGTCGCCCTATACAAGGATGCCCCCGCGGTAGGCTATGTCAACCTGGTGAGCCGGGATGATGTCTCGGTGGAGGAAAGGCGGCCCAGGCTTTATCTGGAATACATCGTTCCCTGATCGTTTGACAAAGGGCGGGCAATGCGCTTGAAAAAATTGCTGCTCCTGTTCCTGGCCGGGATGGCGCTGGTCTCGGTGGCTTCGGCGGTGACCCGGGAGGGTCATCCGCGGATCGCCCTGGTGCTGAGCGGCGGCATCCCGGTGCGGGGGTTCTGCGAGATCGGCGTGATCCGCGCGCTGGAAGAGGAGAAGATCCCCATCTCGTATGTGGCCGGCACGAGCATGGGCGCGATCATCGGCAGCCAGTTCGCGCTGGGCTACGATTCCTATGAGATAGCGCGGGGGATCAAGCAGATCGATGTCGCCGGCGTGTTCTACAAACAGATCGATTATGACAAGCTCTTCCTTGACCGCAAGGAGGGGTTCAGGCGGTACCTCTTTACTTTTGAGCTGGACGGCCTGACCCCAGTCATCCCCCAGAGCATCGCCACCCCGCAGAACGTGACCCCGGTCTTCGCCGAGATCGGGATCACCGCCATGAACATCCGGGATTTCAACAAATTCACCATTCCCTTCCGGCTCAATGCGGTCGACCAGGATACCGGTGAAGAGGTCATCTTCTCTTCCGGCTATTTTCCCAAAGTGCTGCAGGCCTCCTGTGCCATGCCCCTTCTTTTCCCGCCGGTAATGATCGGCGGCAGGACCTATGTCGACGGCGGGGTAAGGAAGAACCTTTCCCTGGACCTGGTCAGCGAGTTCGATCCCGACATCATCATCGCGGTCAATGTTCCGGCGGGCATGACCCGGGTGAGGGGGAGGGAAGAATCCGAGACCATCGTTTCTAACCTTTCCCGGCACCTGACCATGCCCCAAAAGGAGATAGAAGAGAGCAACCGGCGGCGGGCCCATATCTTCATCGAGCCGGACATCAGTGCCTACAGCTTCACGGACTTTGGGAAGTTCGACGAGGTGGTCGAGGCCGGCTACCGCGATGCCTTCCTTCACATGCCGGCTTTAAAGAAGCTCATCCAGCAAAAGCGCCGGGAGCTCGGGCTCGCCGAACCGCCAGAGGCGCCGCCTTCTGCGCCGGCCGCCACGATTCGGTCCATCCGGCTGGTGGGAAACACCATTTACCGCCGGGGCCTGTTTTCCAACGTGCTCTCAGCTCCGGTGGAGCGGACCGGCCTTTCGCGCTTTATCCCCACCCCCGCGCCCGAGGGAGGGCTGCTGGAGGTGATCTCGTCCGCGGCGGGGGACCCCTATGACCCGCAGATGGCGGAGCGGGATCGGCGCCTGCTTCGCAACATCTACTTCTTTGACGGCTACAAGCTGGTGCGGGTGGGCAAGGAATTCGACCCGCAGAGCGGCGAGCTGGTCTTCCGGGTGCATGAGGGCAGGATCGGCTCGGTCGATTTCGTGGGCGCCGAGTATCTCTCCGAGGACTTCTTGAGGGACAAGATCGAACGCATCGAGGTCTTTGACATCCGCCGCGTGCATGACAATATCGAGCGGCTCTACGCCACCGGCCTCTTTGCGGAGGTCAGCTTCGCGGTCACGCCCCGCGGCGATGAATACGTCCTGACCTACCTCTTGACCGAGAAGCATTATAATTCCCTTTCCATCGGCCTGCGCTACGATACCTATGAACATTTTTCCGCCCTGGCCGCGCTGACCTTTACCCATTTCAAGGACCGGAAGCTGCGGCAGACCCTGAGCCTGAAGCTGGGCAATGAATATGATGTGGAGCTGGTCTCGGAATTCTGGCCCGAGGCCCTGGGCCGGAGCTGGCTGGGGGAGCTTTCCCTCTATTACCGGCTCAGGCACCAGGGGGTCTACAACGGCCTTAATCCGGGCTTCGATTACCTGTCCCGCGGTGTTCGTTTGGGAAGCCGGACCAGCGTGGCTGCCATCGGCCAGGTGGCTTACGGACTGGACCTGGTGAGCGTTACCAGCACCGTGCCCAACATCTTTACGCCTCTTCTGCCGGACGAGAACATTGCGGCCTGGTTCCTGCGTACCAGGATCGACCACCGCGACGACCCCTTTGTTCCCACCCGGGGTGTCCTAGCCGGGGCCGAGTACCGGCAGGGGGTGCCCTTTCAGGGGGAGAAGAACGACTTTGGCCAGGGCTTGGTCAACATTGATATTTACTCGCCGCTGCCCTGGGAGCACGTGGTATTTGTCCGCAACCAGCTCTGCCTGGGCCGGGGCAGTGTACCCCTCTCACAGCGCTGTCGCCTGGGCGGGGAGGCCAACCTGCTGGGATTCAACCGGGACGAGTTCGTGAACAAGCACATGTACGCCTGCCGTTTCGGCTACCGCTTCCCCTTTGAGGTGCCGGCCTACGGCCTGGTCAAGCGGGCGTACCTCTCTTTGCTCCACGACGTAGGAGTGGGAGCGGACCAATTGTCCGACCTTAACCAGCAGCGGCTTGTGAGCGGGACCGGTGTTCAGCTTGAGTTCAACACTTTCCTGAGCCTGGCCGCGCGCTTTAACATGGGCTTTGCCCGGGGCGCCCCCCAGGCCTTCCTGGCGGTCGGCAATGAATTTTGATTTGACCCAAAATACTGTTGACAAATCCGCAGGGGCCTGATAGAATCGCGCCATGGTGTCGAGCAAGCTGTTTTGTCCCAATCCAAACTGCCCCTTGTACCGCCTCACGGACGGTGACAACATCGTCAAGTTCGGCTCCTATCAGACCAAGCTCGGTGAAAGAGGGCGTTACCGCTGCAACCACTGCGGAGAGACGTTTTCCGAGCGCGCCCTGACCGGGTTATACGGTCTTCACGCGGAAAAAACCAAGATCGATAAGGTCATAAAAGAGATCAAGAAAGGGGTTTCGCTCAGACAGATCAGCCGGGACCTGGATATCAAGCTGGACACGGTGCGCTACTGGCGTGACCGTTTCCTGAAACAGGGCAGGATCGGGACCAAAAAGGGGACCAGGTACAATCGGCCCGTATTAAAAAGGAGGGAATCAGCTATGGGATTGGACGCGGCGAGCAAAGAGGTTCTGGAAAGGGCAAGATCGGACGAGGTCAAGTTCATTTTACTGCAGTTCACGGATATCCTGGGGATGATGAAGTGCGTTACCATCCCCAGCGCGCGGCTGCAGGACGCGCTGGACAAGGGGATCTGGTTCGACGGGTCCTCAATTGAAGGTTTTGTGCGGATCGCGGAGTCAGACATGTTCCTGAAACCGGACCCGCTGACCTACCAGGTCATCCCCTGGAAGATCGAAGGCAGAAAATCAGCGCGGCTGATCTGCGATGTGCATACGCCGGACGGAAAACCCTTCGAGGGGGATCCCCGCTCCATCCTTAAAAAGGCCCTGGCCGAGGCGGGCAGGATGGGCTATGAATTCAACACCGGGCCGGAGGTCGAGTTCTATCTCCTGAAAAAGGATGACGGCAGGATCACCACCGTGCCCCATGACATCGGCGGCTATTTTGATTATCCGGCGCGTGATTACGCCTCTGAGGTGCGCGAGGACATGATCTTTGCCCTGGAGGCCATGGGCATGACCGCGGAGATGTCGCACCACGAGGTCGGCCCGGGCCAGCACGAGATCGACGTGCGCTATTCGGACGCTTTGTCCTCGGCGGACAACACCATTACCTTAAAATATGTGATCAAATCGATCGCTGCCCAGCACGGGCTGTACGCCTCCTTCATGCCCAAGCCGCTCTACGGCCAGGCGGGGTCCGGCATGCACGTGCACCAGTCCCTGTTCGACAAGAAGGGCAAGAACGCCTTTTTTGACGCCCGGGACAAATACAAGCTCTCTGATATCGCCTACAGCTACCTGGCCGGCCAGCTCGCCCATGCCAAGGCTTTGACCGCGATCGTGGCGCCCACCGTCAACTCCTACAAGCGGCTGGTCTCCGGCTATGAAGCCCCGGTCTACATCTGCTGGGGCCAGGTCAACCGCTCGGCCCTGATCCGGATCCCGCGCTATTCAGCGGGCCGGGAGCAGTCCACCCGGATGGAGCTGCGCTGTCCGGACCCCTCCTGCAACCCCTACCTGGCCTTTGCCGCCATGCTCATGACCGGGCTGGACGGCGTAAAAAAGAGCCTGACCCCTCCCAAGCCGGTGGAAGAGGACGTTTACCATTTTGACGCGGCCCAGCTCAAGGAGCGCAATATCGAGATGCTGCCGTTCTCCATCAAGCGCGCCATCGAGGAACTGGGCAGGGACAGGGTGATCAAGGAGGCGATGGGGAAGCACACCTTTGATAATTTCTTCGCGGCCAAGAGCAAGGAATTTGACGATTACCGCATGCAGATCACGCCCTGGGAGCTGGACAAATACCTTGAGGCTTTATAATAATGCCGAATGACGAATGACGAATGCCGAATTAAGGTAAAAACTTTTTTATTATTATATGAACAAAAACATTGATATTCATGATCGATTGCTGAAATTTGGCATTAGAGTGGTCAAGTTAAGTAAGATATTAATGAAGAACCCGGATAATAGGGCGATCGCTGATCAACTTTTAAGATCTGCCACTTCTGTTGGAGCGAACATGCAAGAGGCAGATGCGGCCTCTTCGCGCAAAGATTTTATCAATAAAGTTAATATTGCGAAGAAAGAGATCCAGGAGACGAATTATTGGTTAAAGCTTATCGCTGGCGCTGATCTCGTTCTTCGCGATCGAGCTGCACGGTTTCCGCGAGCAGGGCCTCAAGGGGTGGCTCCTGCACAACTTCGGCGGCCTCGTGCCCGGCCCGATCTACCTGCTGCCGGTCGCGCTGATCGTCTTCGTCGTCGAGCTGGCCGGGCACTTCGTGAAGCCGACGGCGCTGGCCATTC
>Ga0209536_100011074_pt1 | contig 13240 bp, 10 predicted proteins | sample DeeMarSeWOR28_12_FD_187461 | JGI IMG/M metagenome (GOLD analysis project Ga0209536, IMG submission 187461) | Marine sediment microbial communities from White Oak River estuary, North Carolina - WOR-2-8_12 (SPAdes) (version 2) | ecosystem: Environmental > Aquatic > Marine > Intertidal zone >...
CTGCCATAAGTACTATATCTTTGGTATAATGTTCCAGGAACTCCAGGACATCCACCTCGAAACGTCCCGCACTATAGTATTCATGTATGCTTTTATAGTTAACAAAGTGGTGTGGCACAGCTTCTAGTTCTTCGTGGGAAGGTTTTGCCGTGCCGATATCCATTTCCCTGTACAACTGTCTTGAATCGGCTGAAATTATTTCAGCTTCCAATGCTGTTGCCAGCTGAACTGAAAGAGCGGTCTTTCCAATTGCGGTGGGCCCTGATACAACAATCATTTTCAGTTTGTCGTTCATTTATTGGGGGATTATGAATTCAATATACTTTAATAAATTATAATTCATGATTTCTTAGGGTAAATTATTTAAATTTGAAAATTAGGTAGTATCGGCTATAGATGAAATCAAAAAAGAAACAGGGGACAATCGTAAAAACTGATACTCAGGCTGAAGATCTGGTAGCGGACATTTCCTTGGATCAGTCACCTTCGGTGGAATTCAAAGACATGTATATCAGTCGTGCCTATGAGATCATCGACCTTTTTGGATTCAGGCCGGACGAGTTGGAAGGCGTTGCCATAGGGGTTCTTTTCCCTGAACTTCAAGAGGATGGAAAAACCTCCGATGAACATATTTTACATCTGCTTTCCGATGATAACAATTCCTTCCCAAAGACGGTAGAACTTATTTTCCAGCACAGGCATGGATATGAATTTAAAGAAAGGGTAAAACTGTCCTCCCCCGAAAAAGATACATATCTGATAGAATTCCAGGAACGATCTGCAGGAATCAGCGATCATTTACTCGAAAATCTTGCCAAAAAGGACCCGAAAATATCAAATGCCAACCACTCAACCGAATTTTTAATTCGGATGAGCAATGAAAAGAACGAGTACTATTATTTCAGCAAACAATGGCTTCAGTACACCGGGTCAAAATTGAAGGATGAACTCAAGGAGGGTTGGCTTGAACATATCCATCCCGATGACAAACTGGCTGTTGAAGACGTCCTTCGAAAGGCATTTAAGAGCAAATCCCGGTACGATATTACCTACCGCCTTATCCGCTACGATAATGAAGCCAGGCTGATCTATGAATCGGGGATCCCTCTGTTTGATAATGACGGCAATTATATCGGGTATATTTCCACCGCTATTGAGAAAGATCCCGAATTCAGGGCTTATGCCGGGCAACCAGAGGATTTTCAGGAATCAGAGAAGAAATTACAGGAATCCCTCAATGAATCTTCACTCATATGCCTGACGGTGAACCGAGATCATCAGATCACCTTCTGTAATGATAATTTTTCCACGCTGGTGGACCAGGACAAAGACTCTATCCTGAATGAAGACGTATACGATTTCCTCGATTTTGTAGATAATAATGGAGATGCCATCCATCCGGTGGAACCCCTTTTCCAAAACTCCAATGGGATAAAGTCCCTGGATGCCTTTTTAAAAAGTTCATTCAGGGAAAAATCTAGAATCAGCTTCAGCACGGTATATTTTTCTGACAAGGAACAGGAATTCCCGACCATTACGCTCCTTGGCGAGAACATATCCGAAAAGACCAAGGCCAGTGATGCCTTGAAGAAATCCAATGAACAGTTAAAGAGCTTATTTGACAGTGCCAATGACCTGATTCAGATCGTATCCCCGGAAGGCAACTTTTTATTCGTCAACAAGACCTGGAAAGAAAAACTTGGATATAGCAGCGACGATATCCCCCATATGAAATTCCAGGACATTGTAGATGATACGATCCGGGAAAGTACGGACAACAGACTTTCTGAAATATCCGAAGACAGCAATGAGGTAAAAGTAGACACGGTACTTAAAACCAAAGATGGGGAAAGAGTTTTTGTTACGGGAAGCATTAACTGCAGTTATGTAAAAGGTAAGAAAAAGGAATGCAGGGGTATTTTCTATGATGTTACAGACCGGCTGAAAGCAGAAAAGGCCCAAAATCTGTACTATAGTATTTCCAACCTTGCCTTCAATGCGGCCAATCTGGATTCGCTTTTTGTAGAGATCCACAATGAGCTGCAAAAAATCGTTACTGCCGACAACTTCTATGTAGCCCTGTGCGATGAAGAGAAAACCTATATCGACTTTCCATATTTCAAGGATGAAAAAAGTAAAAATGCAGATAAAATACTGAAAAGACCTTTTGGCAACGGGCTTACTGAATATGCGATCACCAACCAGAAACCTCTGTTTCTCAGCGAGAAAGACCTGAACGAGCTTGAGGAGAATAAAAGTATCATCATTCGTGGAAGGAAGCCAAAAATATGGCTTGGGGTACCTTTGAAACAGGGGGGTAATATTATTGGGATCATTGTTGTCCAGAGTTATAGAAACAAGAAAACCTATACACGAAAAGACCTTGACCTTCTGGTTTTTATCTCCAGCCAGATCGCGACTGCCATTGACAGACAACAGAAACAGATAAAGATAAGGGAACAGGCGGCCAGGATGCAATCGATATTTGAGAGTGGCAACCATATGATCTGGTCGGTCGACCGGGCCCTGTTGTTTTCTTCCTATAACCAGAATTTCTATGAATTTCTGACCGGGAATTACATGATCGATTCAAAGTTCAGTATACCCCCGAAAGACATTAATGAAATTAACAGGACCGCTTTTTGGGAACTTAAATACAGCCGGGCTTTTGAGGGAAACAGCGTGCAGTTCGAATTGAAATTCATCAATCATAAAACGAAGAAAGTATCCTGGAAAAATATTATTCTCAATCCAATCCATATTGAAGACAATGTGATCGAGGAAGTATCTGGAATCGCCTATGACATTACGGATAAAAAGCTTTCCGAAATCGCTCTCATCAAAAGTGAAGAGCAATTCAGGGATATCTTTGAATCTTTCCAGGACGTGTACTTTCGATGCAGCTTCGATGGAGAGATCATCATGCTCAGTCCCTCTGTAAGGGAATTGCTGGGATATGCAGCAGATGAATTGATCGGGAAGGATATTACCAATTATTATCTGTATTCAAAAAAATCAAAGGATATTCTAAAGGACCTGGTCAGAAAGAGAAGTATACGGGATTTCGAAGCCGCGCTAATCCACAAAGACAGCAGGATCATTCAATGTTTGTGTAACCTCCGGCTGGTGTATGATAATGCCATTGAATCGGTGGCGCTGGAAGGCGTAGCACGCGATATTACCAAATTAAAGGAGACCAACCTGGAACTCAAACAGGCGAAAGAAGTGGCAGAAAGATCCCTCAAGGTAAAAGAACTGTTCCTTGCCAATATGAGCCACGAAATCCGTACACCCATGAATGGGATCATTGGCATGATTGACCTTATGGAGGGCACTTCCATTACCCCGGATCAAAAACACTATATTCAGACTATAAAAAAATCTTCGGAAACGCTGCTGAACATTCTGAATGACATCCTGGATCTGTCAAAGATCGAGGCAGGTAAAATGCAGTTAAAGCGCGAGCCTGTGAAACTCCGAAGCACAATGGATAAGATCTATGCATTGTTCGCGCAGCAGGCGCTGGCAAAAAATATTAACCTCTACTATCACCTCAGCGACAAACTGCCGGAATACGTAATGATCGATGAAACAAGACTGCTGCAGATTTTGTCCAACTTGATTTCGAATGCGATCAAATTTACGGAAGGTGGAGGTTCGATCGATATTGACCTGAAAAAAGCCCGTATTCCTGGCCAGAAGAATATGATCCGGTGTGTGGTCAGTGATTCCGGGATAGGTATTTCTCCTGAGAATATTCGACGGTTGTTCGGCATCTTCAGCCAGATTGACAACAGCACCACCAAATCCTACGGCGGAACCGGTTTGGGCCTGGCAATATCCAAAGAACTGGCCCGATTGATGGGAGGTAAGATCGGAGTATACTCAACCCTGGGACTTGGAAGCTCCTTCTGGTTTACTTTTGAGGCGGAACCAACTGAAAAGACCATAATTGTTGAGGATAAAATAGTAGACAATGACATTACCATAGATGGGTATTTTGAGGAGGAACAGCCGAAAGTGCTTTTGGTAGATGACAACGGAGTGAACCGCCAGGTTGCCGGAGAGATTCTGAAGAAATCCGGGTGTATCGTAACACTGGTTGAAAATGGGAAAAAAGCCATTGAACTGGTAGCCGAGAACAATTACGACCTGATCTTCATGGATATTCAGATGCCCGAAATGGACGGGGTTACGGCCACACGAAAGATCAAAGAAATGGAACTGGAAGTACAACCACCCATCGTGGCAATGACAGCCTATTCCATGAAAGAAGACAAAGAAAGGTTCCTGAGCCAGGGACTGGACGACTACATCGCAAAACCGATCCGGGCAAATGATTTGTTGAACAAGGTAAGACAATGGGTGCTTGATGAACAGATCTTCAACAGCAATGGGGATGACGAGGACGAGCATGGGGAAATTCTCAACATGGATACCGTCAATCAGCTCATTGATCTCGGAGGGGAGGATATGGTAAATCAGGTATTTGATGATTTCCTGGAGGAAACCACCGAACAGATTGAATCCAGTCTCGAAGCGGTTTCAAAAAATGATTATGAGGAAATTCGGAAACATCTGCACACCCTGAAAGGCAATGCCGGTACACTCGGTGTTGAAAAATTATCTAAAGTGGCAGAAATGATCGAACGGAATATAAAAAATGAAATCTTTAAAAACCTTGAAGAAGATCTAAAATTGCTTAACTTAACATTTGAAGAATTTAAAGAGAAGTTTAACCAAATATTAAAATCACCTAATGATGAGCGCCGCTAAGAAGGTATTAATTGCCGAAGACAGTTCAGTAATTCAAAATCTAACCAAAAAAATACTGTCGATACAGAATTACGAGATATCTTCAGTAAAGAATGGCCAGCAGGTTCTGGATGCTCTGGAAGCAGAACAGTATGACATCATTCTGATGGATATCAATATGCCGGTTATGGATGGCATTGAATGCACGGAAAAGATCAGAAGTCTTGACGATCCTGAGAAATCCAAGATACCAATAATCGCCATCACAGGAAATGCCCGGAATCTGAGTCGGGAGGAATATCAGGAGATCGGGATAAATGAGTTTTTACAAAAACCGCTGAATTTCGATCAATTGGTGACCCTTGTAAGAGAACTTACAACAGAGTAATGGCGGATTTCAATTATACCAAGCATTTCCTGAACAAGCTTGAAGATCTATATTCCGAGACGGACTATCACCTTCGTTATGAAAAAGGGCATTTCAAATCAGGATATTGTGTTCTACGAAGTCAGAAAATCGCTATAGTAAATAAATATTACTCCCTGGACGGCAAAATCAACAGCCTTATTGAGATGCTGAAGGAAATAGATGTCGATGTTCAGAAACTGAGCCCAAAAAACAAAAAGCTTTATCTCGACCTTAGTCAAATAACTGAATTATCTTGATCATCACATTCTTAGGTACGGGTACTTCACAAGGCGTACCTGTTATTGGCTGTAATTGTGTCGTATGCACATCCAATGATCCTGCCGATAACCGGCTTCGCAGTTCTGTACATATACTTGCAGACGATATCAGTATCGTGGTAGATACCGGACCGGATTTCCGGCAGCAGATGCTAAGAGAAGATATTAAGGAGCTCGATGCCGTACTTTTCACACATCATCATAAAGACCATATTGCAGGTATGGATGATATCCGGAGTTTCAATTTCCTCCAAAGAAAGGCGATCCCGGTATATGCCAATACGTTAACTGCTGATCAGTTAACCGTTGAATTTGCCTACGTTTTTGAGCCAAACGGTTATGGCGGCGGCCCAAAGATCCAGCTGAACGAGATAAATGCCAATCCATTTTTTATTCAGGGTATAAAAATCGACCCCATTCCGGTACTACATGATAAATTGCCTGTACTGGGATACAGGCTGGGAAATTTCACCTACATTACCGATGCGAATTTTATTGACGAAGAGACTTTCGTAAAAATAGCCGGCACTGAAGTTCTGGTACTTAATGCCCTCCAAAAACGGGAACATCCCTCTCACTTCACCCTTGAAGAGGCCTTATTGCAAATCGAACGGATACGGCCAAAAAGAGCGTACCTCACGCATATAAGCCATAATATGGGACTGCACAAAGAGATTAACCGGGATCTTCCAGGAAACGTTCAGCTCGCCTATGATGGATTAAAATTGACCTTATAACCGTGCACAACAACTTCTTCTTCCTGAGAAAACTGACAGCCGCCCTTTTTGAGAGGATAGAGGGATATACCCTCGACGCCTGCTATTCCCAGGATAAAGATGAGCTGCTGCTGGAATTTGTAAGGGAAAACCAAATTTTCCGGATTAAGGCTGATTTGAAGCATCAGTTTTCCTGCCTGAGTTTTCCGGAGGAATTTAAGAGGGCTCGCAGAAACAGTGTAAACCTGTTTCATGAGCTCATTGGGAAAAAGGTAATTGGAATGCACCAATTTAACCATGAAAGGGCTTTCATGCTGATCTTTAACGAAGAATATACGCTTCTTTTTAAACTATTTGGCAACCTCTCCAATATGCTGCTATACAGAGATGATCAATGTATTAATGTTTTCAAACACGGCACAGGAGATGAATCAAAGATCAAACCTGCCGAGCTGGATCGGTTCCCGGAGCCCTTCAATGATAGGGAAACATTGACCAGGGAAGCCTTATTAAAAAGATACCCTTCATTGGACAAGAAAGTAAGCCAATATCTGGAAACAAAAGATCTTGACAGTCTACAAGATGAGACAAAGCGGCAGCAGATCATAGCCAATATAATGCATATGCTGGATGAACCTAATTATTACATCCATGAGGAAGGAGACAGGATCAGGTTCAGTTTATTTCCTGATACCACTAAAAGCACGGAGTTTACAGATCCTATAGCAGCCATCAATTGTTTTTATTCGACCTATCAAAGGCATTTTTGGCTGGACCGGGAGAAAAGATCACTTTTGAAGCTTCTGAGGGATCAGTTTAAAAAATCCAACAACTACATCCGGTCAGCACAGGACAAATTGGACAGGCTCCACGAACAGGGCGATTATAAACAATACGGGGACATTATTATGGCAAATCTGCACAATATCAGGATGGGCGACAAAACTGCAGAGGTCTTCGATTTTTATAACAACCGTATGGTAAAGATAAACCTCAAGGAAAATATTAGTCCACAGAAGAATGCTGAGCATTACTACCGGAAATCAAAAAACCAGAATATTGAAATACAGACCCTCCGGAACAACATTGCCTCCAGGAAAGAGAAAGTTAAACAGTTGCAGGAATTTATAGACACCGTTGAAAACATCCAGGACATAAAACAATTGCGATTATTCTCCTCAAAGAATAAGCTTAAGACTTCCCAGGGGCAACCTGCAGGGGAAAAGCCTATGTTTAAAACCTACGAGCATATGGGATTTCAGATCCTGGTGGGGAGAAATGCTAAGAACAATGATCTGCTTACGTTCAGGTACGGGTACAAAGAAGATCTATGGCTACATGCCAAGGATGTAAAAGGCTCCCACGTTTTGATAAAGCATCAGGCTGGGAAGAACTTTCCGAAACCGGTAATTACAGTTGCCGCACAACTGGCTGCTTTTAATTCTTCTCAAAGGAATTCCGATACCTGTCCGGTCATTTTTACTCCCAGGAAATTTGTGAGGAAATCAAAAGGTATGCCTGCCGGTGCGGTGGTTCTGGACAAAGAGGAAATAATTTTCGTTAAGCCTGCCATTATACCACATTAATCCGGACAGAATTGTTGCGCGTTCTACTGATGACCGGAATGGTGCTTGTCGTGACGTAGATATCCCCTGGTTTCAACACCTTACGATCGGTTAGAATGCGTTGAATATCATTTACGGCATCGTCCGTGGACTCGAATTTTTCATAATAAATTACCTTCACCCCCCAGACAAGCGCGAGTTGCGTCATGAGTTTTTTGTTCCCCGTAAATACAAAGATCTGGGCAACAGGTCTCTGACGGGCTATATTTAAGGCAGTATATCCCGACCCGGTTATACCCGTAATTACCTTTGCTCCCGTTTCATTGGCCAGCTTACAGGCTGAAGCCAATACACGGTCAAAAACGTATCCTTCTGAAGCAGGGTCGCCTTCAAAGTTCCTGTTAAAAATGAAGTTTACTCCTTTTTCTACGGATTCTATAATTTTTGACATGCTTCGCACTGCCAAAGCAGGGTATTCTCCAGCGGCCGTCTCTACACTCAGCATCACCGCATCGGCACCATCCATTATGGCATTCGCCACATCACTGGATTCTGCCCGGGTAGGCCTTGGATTAAAGGCCATGCTCTCCAGCATCTGTGTGGCTACAATAACCGGTTTCCCCGCTTCATTGCACTTTTTGACCAACCTCTTCTGAAGTATAGGTACCTGTTCCATCGGGATCTCAACGCCCAGGTCTCCTCTGGCTACCATTAATCCATCCGAGGCATCTATAATGGCATCAATATTATGTACAGCTTCAGGCTTTTCGATTTTGGCAACAATCCTGACAGACCTGTTATTTTCTTCTATAATACTGCGGAGTTCAAGTATATCCTCAGCCTTTCTTACGAAGGAGAGGGCGATCCAGTCTACATCATGCTGGAGACAAAAATCCAGGTCGTTTTTATCTTTCTCCGTCAAGGAGGGTAATGAGACATTGGTGTTGGGTAGATTTATACCCTTCTTGGATTTAAGCATGCCGCCATACAATACCTGACCCGATATTTCCTTTCTGGTTTTCCCCGTTACCCTGATTCCGATATTACCGTCATCGATCAGGATGACATCCCCTTTTTCCACATCCCGGGGAAGTGCCTGGTAAGATGTGGCTATGCGTTCGCGTGTTCCGAGAATATCTTCCGTGGTGATACAAATCTTCTGCCCTACCTTTAAATGTACGGATCCGTTCTCGATCTCCCCGATCCGGATCTTGGGCCCCTGCAGGTCGGCAAGTATGGCAACCGGTACATCCAGGTTCTGGTTTATGGAACGGATAATATTGATGCGTTGCAGGTTCTCATCCTGGGAGCCGTGTGAAAAATTCAATCGGAATACATTCACGCCAGCATTGATAAGCGCCTGTATTTTCGATCTGGTATTGCTGGCCGGACCCAGAGTTGCTACGATTTTGGTGCGGTTAAATGGTTTTTTCATGCGTATATTATACCGGTCTCGTACAGATTATTCAATTGTCTTAGACACTGTAAAAATAGGATAAAAAATCCTGCCCTGTTAGAATTACGGATTTAATAATTCTTCCGCGTTTACATTTTGGAATTTATGTATTGGCGCCGTGTGTTCTGTCAAAAGATCAGATTCTCCCTGGATTTCAGTTTATCAATTTCCAGCGGCACGAAATACTGAATCTCTTTGATCTTCTGCATCTGCTGGAGCCATTTCTGATCGTCGAGATCATCGATTGCTCCGTTTTTCATAACCAGAAAATCGAATTTTCTCAATTCCGGTATCAGGAAGGCCAATTTCCCATCTGGTCTTTCCTCTGATCTGTTTTTCAACAGTCTCAGCTGGGCATGCTGGGTTGCGTAAAGATAATTGGAGATGACCAGTTTTTTTTCATTCAGGAAGGACAATTCAATATCTTCTTCTTTCTTAAGATGCAATCCGAGCTGTTTGTTGATAAGCCATGCAAGCCTATAATCCTTTGCAGGGGATACGATCCCATACAAACTAAAATCATAATCGTATTCGATTATAAGCTTGTTCTTTGCCATTATCCTCCCTTTTGTTGATGTAAAAATGAATTTATTCTATTTGTATGCGGAATCCTACAAATTTGTCAATTTGATAAGATTAAAAAAAATTGTTTGACATTATTGGTATAAATATCTTTCTTTGCAAAGTCAAAATTAAAACACATCTAAAATGTCTGAAATTTCACAAAAAGTTAAAAGTATTATTGTTGATAAATTAGGGGTTGAAGAATCAGAGGTAACTCCTGAGGCAAGTTTTACCAACGATCTTGGCGCTGACTCATTGGACACCGTTGAGTTGATCATGGAGTTTGAAAAAGAATTTGGCATATCGATCCCTGATGACCAGGCAGAAAACATCTCTACTGTAGGTCAGGCCATCTCTTACCTAGAGGAAAACGTTAAGAGCTAATTTAGTCTAACACGAATCTCATTTCATGAATCTTAAAAAAGTAGTAGTAACCGGAATCGGTGCGCTAACTCCTATTGGCAAAAATGTCCCTGAATTTTGGAAGGGACTGTCGCATGGTGTTAGTGGAGCTGCTGACATAACAAGATTCGACACTACCCATTTCCGGACAAAGTTTGCCTGCGAAGTAAAGGATTACGATTCAAACACGTATTTCGACAGGAAGGAAGGCCGGAAAATGGACTTTTTTACCCAATTTGCATTAATCGCTGCTGGTGAAGCGATTGAAAACAGCGGATTGGATGTAAATTCTATCAACCTTGACCGTGCAGGCATAATTTGGGCTGCTGGGATTGGTGGTCTCCAAACGATCAGTGACGAGATCATCAGTTATGCGGAAAATGATAAAATTCCAAGATTCAGCCCATTTCTTATTCCCAAGCTCATACCGGATATCAGTGCGGGTCATCTTTCCATAATGTATGGATTCAGGGGGCCCAACTATGCTACGGTATCAGCCTGTGCTTCCGCAACGAATGCCCTGATCGATGCTTTTCACCTGATTCAATTGGGCAAAGCGGATGTAATTGTGTCAGGGGGGTCTGAAGCGGCCATTACGGAGGTAGGTGTAGGTGGTTTCAGCTCAATGAAGGCCTTATCAGAAAGGAATGATTCACCCGAAACTGCCTCAAGGCCTTTTGATAAAGACCGTGATGGATTTGTAATGGGCGAGGGTGCCGGGGCCGTGATCCTGGAGGAGTATGAACACGCCAAGGCAAGAGGAGCCAAAATATATTGCGAAATGATCGGCGCAGGCCTTTCGGCTGACGCGCACCATATTACCGCCCCCCATCCTGAGGGGCTTGGTGCAAAGCTGGTCATGAAGAATGCAATTCAGGATGCTGGCATAGCACCCGAAGAAATGGATTATGTAAACGTCCACGGTACATCCACACCCCTGGGCGACATCAGTGAAGTATTGGCGATAAAGGAAGTATTTGGAGAACATGCCTATGATCTCAACATCAGTTCGACCAAATCTATGACCGGGCATCTGCTGGGCGCCGCCGGAGCCGTTGAAGCAATTGCCTGCATACTGGCGATTCAGAACAAAATTGTGCCTCCCACAATAAATCACTTCACAGATGACGAAAATCTGGATAATAACCTTAATTTTACATTCAATAAGGCACAGGAAAAGGAAATAAATGTTGCTTTAAGTAATACATTTGGGTTTGGAGGTCATAATACTTCCGTTATTTTTAGGAAAACAGTATAAATGTGCACGTATTGTGGGCAAGATTAATCAGGATTTTTAAACCATTATCCAGGGACGACAAAGAATTAGCCAGATCTATAAAACACACCCTTGGATTACGACCTCAAAACATATCTTTATACCGTTTAGCAACCCAGCACAGCTCAGTAGCCAAGGACAATGTCGGGGGGGCCAAGGACTCCAATGAACGTCTTGAGTACCTCGGCGATGCAATACTTAGCGCCATAATAGCCGATTATCTTTTCAAAAAATATCCCTACCGGGATGAAGGATTCCTGACAGAGATAAGGTCCCGGATAGTCAACCGGGAATCCCTGAACCAACTGGGAAGAAAATTGGGGCTTCAGGAAATTGTTGCCTATAATGATACCCGAAAACATGCCCAGGCGTATAAATCAATATTGGGGGATACATTGGAAGCATTCATTGGGGCCGTATATCTTGACAAGGGATACCGGACCTGCAGAAGATTCGTCATGAATACCTTGTTGTTCCCCCATCTCGATATCGAAAAGGTTATCAGCACGAATCCGAACTTTAAAAGCAAGGTCATCGAATGGGCACACAGGAGTGGAAAAACCATACGATTTGATATCCTCAAAGTGGCTGAAAGTAAGCATTATAAAGAATTTACGGCACAGGTGATTATCGATGATAAACCCTACGGAAAGGGAACCGCATTCAACAAAAAGAGGGCTGAACAGGAAGCTGCCGATAAAACATGTAAGATGTTGAACCTTAACTAACCATAGGCTGATGAATTCAACATTACATATTGCATGTGCTACGGTAAACCAGACCCCGCTTGATTGGGATACCAATATGGCCCACATCCGCTCAGCCATACAGGAAGCCATTCATAGCAAGGCGGATATTTTGTGCCTCCCTGAACTAAGCATCACCGGATATGGATGTGAGGACCTGTTCCTGAGCAACTGGGTCTCCGAAAGGGCGATCTCCCTCATCCCTGAAATTGCAGGCTATTGTGCCGGGATTACCGTACTGGTTGGCCTGCCCATATGGTTGAAAAATCACAATTACAATTGTGTCTGTGTCATTCAGGATAAGAAAATAATAGGCATAGTAGCAAAACAATTCCTGGCAAATGATGGGGTACACTACGAACCCCGATGGTTCACTCCCTGGAAGGCCGGCGTCTTGGATGCCTTGAAGATCAATGGTTCTGAGGTCCCGATTGGCGATTTTCAGTTCCATGTCAAGAACATATACTGTGGCGTGGAGATCTGCGAGGATGCCTGGCGGCCGAACCGGCCGGCCTGCCGTATGAAAGATAAGGGTGTGCAGCTTATCCTGAATCCAAGTGCCAGTCATTTTGCCATTGGAAAATCAATTCGTCGCAAAAAGCTGGTTGAGGACAGTTCCCGGACTTTCAATTGTACCTATGTATACGCCAATCTCCTGGGCAATGAAGCGGGTCGAATGATATACGATGGAGAACTCCTGATCGCACAGCAGGGAAGGCTGTTGCAGCAGAATTCATTATTATCATTTAAGGATGTAAACCTGGTCACTGCCAGGGTCGATTTCAGTGATCCCGGTAAATCTTCCGCTGATTTCAATTTTGAAAACATAGACAGAAATGAGGAATTTGTCCGTGCTGTCTCGCTGGCATTATTTGATTACCTGAGGAAAAGCAAAAGCAAGGGATTTGTTCTTAGTTTGAGCGGAGGAGCCGATTCCTCCACCAGCGCGGTGCTGGTTGCTGAAATGACCAGTAGGGGTATGGAGGAGCTGGGATCTCAGGCATTCCTAAGTAAGCTGGGAAGAGCGGACCTCCACGATGGCATCGACAGACTGCAACAGCGGGAACAATGGC
>Ga0209536_100011075_pt1 | contig 13239 bp, 10 predicted proteins | sample DeeMarSeWOR28_12_FD_187461 | JGI IMG/M metagenome (GOLD analysis project Ga0209536, IMG submission 187461) | Marine sediment microbial communities from White Oak River estuary, North Carolina - WOR-2-8_12 (SPAdes) (version 2) | ecosystem: Environmental > Aquatic > Marine > Intertidal zone >...
CGTCTCTCACCCCCCGTTCGAGACGCCGTCGACCCGATCTACTGGACGCTCAGCTGCAGCCGCTGGTGCTGCCGCAGTTGGGGCACTTGTAGCAGGCGCCGTTGCGAATCATGATCGATCCGCAGTCGCTGCAGCCCGGTGCGTCCGACTGATTGACGATGCTGTAGGGCATCGGAGTGGCGCCGGATCCGCCCGCAACGGCCGCGCGGGACTCCATCGGCACCGGGGCGAGCCCGTTGTCCGTTGACGCGTCCTGCTCGTCCTGGGTTTCCGGTTCTCCCTGGAGGAAGCGGTACCCGAGGAAGCGGAACACGTAGTCCATCACCGACTTCGCGATGGGGATCTCCCGGTTGTTCGTGAACCCTGCCGGCTCGAACCGCGTGTGGCTGAACTTGTCCACGAGGGTCTTCAGGGGTACCCCGTACTGGAGCGCGATCGACGTCATGGTCGCGATCGTGTCCATCAGCCCGGAGACGGTGCTGCCCTCCTTCGCCATGCGGAGAAAGATCTCGCCGGGCTGCCCGTCGCGGTAGAGCCCGACGGTCAGATAGCCCTCGTGGCCCGCGATCGAGAACTTGTGGGTCAGGGCATCGCGCTCGTCGTCGAGCTTTCGGCGCACCGGCCGTGCGGCGTCGAGCTCGATGACCTTCCCGCCCTCGTCCCTGCCCGCGTTGAGCGGCTGCGTCCGCTTGCTGCCGTCGCGATAGACGGCGAGGGCCTTGAGGCCCAGCTTCCAGCCCTCGACGTAGGCGTGCATGATGTCGTCGGGCGTGGCGTCCTCGGGCAGATTCACGGTCTTGCTGATCGCACCCGAGAGGAAGGGCTGGACCGCACCCATCATGCGCACGTGCCCCATCCAGTGGATGCTACGGGTTCCCTTCGCGGCGCGGAACGCGCAGTCGAAGACGGCCAGGTGCTCGTCGAGGAGCCCCGGCGCACCCTCGATCGTCTCGTGCTCGTCCACGTGCTCGATGATCGACTCGATCTCGCTGGCCTCGTAGCCGAGCTTCTCGAGGGCCATGGGGACGGTCCCGTTGACGATCTTCAGGAATCCACCGCCGACGAGCTTCTTGTACTTCACGAGTGCGATGTCGGGCTCGACGCCGGTAGTGTCGCAGTCCATCATGAAGGCGATCGTTCCGGTGGGTGCGAGCACGGTGACCTGGGCGTTCTTGTATCCCCACTTCCTTCCCGACTCGAGCGCCTCGGCCCAGCAGCTGCGGGCGGCCTCCTGCAGGTCGACCGGTACTCCCTTGGAGGGGATGTCTTCCGCCGCCTCCTTGTGCATGCCGATCACTTCGAGGAAGGGCTTGCGATTCATCCGGTAGCGCGCGAAGGGCCCCATCGCTTCGGCGATCTCCGCGCTCGTCCGATACGCCTCGCCGCACATGACCGCGGTGAGGTTCGCCGCCAGGTTCCGGCCTTCTTCGCTGTCGTAGGGCAGGCCGAAGGACATCAGCAGCGCACCCAGGTTCGCGTAGCCCAGACCCAGCGGTCTGAAGAGGTGGCTGTTCTTGGCGATGGCCGGGGTCGGGTAGTCCGCATGGTCGACGAGGATCTCCTGGGCCAGGATCGTCAGCGAAGCGGCGCGACGGTAGGCCGCCACGTCGAAGCGACCCTCGGCGTCCACGAACCGCATCAGGTTCAGGCTGGCCAGGTTGCAGGCCGTGTCGTCGAGGAACATGTACTCGGAGCAGGGATTGCTCGAGTTGATGCGCCCCGAGGCCTTGACCGGATTCCAGCGGTTGATGGTCGTGTCGTACTGGACCCCCGGATCGCCGCAGACGTGCGCGGCGTCCGCCATCGAGCGCAGGATCTCACGGGCCTTGAAGGTGTCGACGACCTCGCCGGTGGTCACGGCTCGCGTCTGCCAGTCGCCGTCGGCGAGGGCTGATTGCATGAAGGGGTCCGTTACGCGCACCGAGTGGTTCGCGTTCTGGTAGAAGACCGAGTCGTAGGCACCGCCTCCGACGTTGAAGCCCCCGTCGTAGCCGGAGTCGATCAGCGCCCAGGCCTTCTTCTCCTCTTCGCACTTGCTGCCGATGAACTCCATCACGTCGGGGTGGTCGACGTTCAGGATGACCATCTTCGCCGCTCTCCGGGTCTTGCCGCCCGACTTCACGACGCCGGCAAAGGCGTCGAAGCCGCGCATGAACGAGACGGGGCCCGATGCGGTCCCGCCTCCGGCGAGATGCTCCCGCGAGGAGCGGATCTTCGAGAGGTTCGAGCCGGTGCCCGAGCCGCCCTTGAAGAGCATGGCCTCGGTCTTCGCGAGGTCCATGATGGACTCCATCGTGTCGTCGACGGAGTTGATGAAGCAAGCGCTGGCCTGCTGCGGCGTGTTGGCGACGCCGAGGTTGAACCAGACCGGGCTGTTGAACGCCATCTTCTGGGTGACGAGGATGTGGGTCAGCTCGTTCGAGAAGGTGTCGCCGTCCTGGGGCGTGCGGAAGTAGCCCGAGGCATCGCCCCACTCGCGAATCCGGTTTACGACGCGACCGATCAGCTGCCGCACGCTCCGCTCGCGCTGAGGCGAACCGACGTGGCCCCGGAAGTACTTCGAAACCACGACGTTGGTGGCGAGCTGGGACCAGCTCTTCGGCACCTCGACGTCGGTCTGCTCGAAGACCACCTCGCCCTTCTCGTTGGCGATCTTGGCGCTCCGGAGCTCCCAGTCGACGGAGTCGAAAGGATCGGTCCCGGCCTGCGTGAAATAGCGCGGGATCGTCAGTCCTCGCGACGCGCGCTCACTCCCCTGGCCGGCAGTCTTCTTGCCCTTTCCGACGGCCTGGAGCCGCCCGCTGCTGCCTCGAGTCTTGCGCGTCGTGCTATCCGTGGATCCCACCGATTCCCCCTTCGTCTGGCGTCGCCCACTCACGAAATGGCTCGGTGATTGGGCGGGTTGGACCGTCACGCGCCCGCCCGCGCAACGGTAGAAAGCTGGCTCCCTTCCTCAGGTCCGCAAGTCGGGTCCGAAAGCACGGCTGTCCGCAGCTGCTCTCGACAAGCCCGGTGCCCGCCGGAGCCGGGCCCGCCCTCCTGGATGTCCCCCGGAGGGAGGCTGCGCCGTACGGACCGCTCGGAAGGAAAGGCGCGGCGCGCTCTCGCGCGGCCGCGCCGCTGATCGACCGGGAATGCTCCGGAGCACCTCCCGTCTGGCCTCGTGCTGGCCTCGTGCCTCACTGGCCACTCACCACTCACCACTCGTCGAATCGTCCCTCGTCGAATCTCGCCTACCAGGGGCGGCTGAGAGCGCCGGGAGCGAGCGAGTGGGTGAGCCTGGAAAGACGGAAAGAGTCCCGGAGATGAGAGAGGCCCCGGCACGTCCGGGGCCCCCGAGCGAGAACCAGGTCCTCCATCCCGAGACCCACTCGCTTCCCCCTACCGACCGCCTGTTGTTACGAACCCCCCCAGGCCGACAGAGGGACATGTCTCATCCCCGACGAGCGTTTGTACTCCTCGCCATGGAGTCAGTCAACCGGGATTCCCACAAAATGTGGTGCGTCTCGGAGCCTCGCTCCACAACCTGTTGAGGAAGCATGGCTTTTCGACGACCCGGCCGGTCGATCCCGGACTCCGACCCCTCAGGGAGAGGGGCGCGGCGGCTCCAACTCCCTGGAATCAAAGGGTTGATGCCCTCTGGAGGCCGGCCTGGCGCGGCCCCTTCGACCCCCGCGAGCGGTCCTCGGGTCAGGGGAGGCCGGTGAAGCGGATTCCGACCCCTTCCGGGACCTTGTACCGGATGTTCATGCCGATCAGCAGGGCGGTCATCGCCTCCACGATCCGGGCGTTCGCCAGCGGGCCGCCATCCACCGCGCGCAGACCCGGCACCAGTCCGCACAGGTCCATCACCCGCTGACGGGGGGCCTTCGCGCCCGACACGACGACGTCGCAGTCGACCGGCTCGCCGAGGGTCTGGAGCCGGTGGGCCGAGACGTTCTGGAAGGCCGAGACCGCGTGGACGCCCTCGGGAAGCAGCGAGGCCACGAGCTCCGCGCAGGAGCCCTGCCACACGCCGACCATGCGGGACGCCGCGTCTCCTACGGCCGTCGCCAGGGGGACCCCCATGGAGACGACGATCTGCCCGGGCTCCAGCGCCTCGCGAATCGCCTTCACGGTCCCCGCCGTGTGCTCGAAGGGGACCGACAGGATCACGATCCCCGCGCCGGTCGTGGCCGCCGCGTTCTCCAGACCCACCACCTTCGCGCCGTCCACCTGGCCGCGAACGTTCTCCGCCGCCTCGAGCGCGCGGTCGAGCTTGCGCGACCCGATCACCACGTCCTCTCCGGCGCGGGTGAAGCGGAGCGCGAGCCCGAGGCCCTGGTCTCCGGTGCCTCCGAGAATGGCGATCGTCTTCGATTCGGTCATGGGGAAGTATGTAGCAGCCGCCCCCGGGTTCGTCCCTCCGTCGGTGGCGCTAGGGTTCCCCCATGACGGACGCCGCATCCATCACACCCGCTCACATCGGCCAGAAGGGCGATCGCGCCCTCGAGATCACCTGGGCCGACGGCGCGGTGAGCGAGTACGAGGTGCGGGCGCTGCGGCTGGCCTGTGCGTGCGCGGCCTGCATCGACGAGTGGAGCGGGCAGGGCACCCTCGATCCCACCACGGTGCCCGAGGACGTTCGGCCCCTGCGCATCCAGCCGGTCGGTCGCTATGCCATCCAGATCGAGTGGACCGATGGCCACACCAGCGGGATCTACCCCTTCCGTCGCCTCCGGGAGCTGGCGACGGAAGGCTGATCGGGGTCAGCCGCGCATCAGGTCGCGCAGGGCGCGCATCCCGACGGTGCGGATCCCGCGCGCCTCGAGGGCGCGGCGGCCCGCAGCTCCTCCGTAGAAGGTGCGCTCGAAGTCCCGGGCGTGGGCATCCGGCGAGATGGCTTCGAGCTCCTCGCCGCCTCGGGCCGGATGGCAGATCAGGTAGCTCACACCCGGGCCCAGGCCGTCCAGCCGCTCCGCGTTGTGGGCCAGCCCCTCGCCCGGCTCGAAGGCCAGCGAGTTCCCCTCCATTCCGTCCAGGATCGGCACGCCGCCCTCCTCCAGCCGCTGGAGGGCCCGGCCGATCGCCCGGCCGGAATCGGCTGCGCCCAGCAGCGCCAGGGAGGTCGCGTCGGGATGGATTGCGAAGACGGGGACCCGGTACTCCAGAGCGAGGCGGGCGTAGATCTCGATGAACGGGGGCATGAAGGCGGCCCCCATGTGGGCGTCGAGATGCGTGACGTCGAGGCCCGCCGCCAGGGCCCGCTCGATCTGGGCCCGCAGCTCGATCTCGACTTCCTCCGGCCGGCCCCGAGCTGCCGCCTCCTGGGTGGTCCGGTACAGGAAGCCGTCGGCGTCCACCAGCGAGGGCACGCTGCCCGCTCCGGCCACGGGACCCCAGCGATAGGACTCCCACTCCGCGGTGAGCGTGAGGTGCACGCCCAGGTCGGCGTCGGGTCGCGCGCGGGCCATCCCGGCCGCCTCGGGGAACCAGGCGCAGGGCACCATGACGCTGCCGCAGGTGGCCGGCCCGGCGTCGAGGGCCTCGAAGGCGCCGACGTTCGCCGCGTGGCACATCCCCACGTCGTCGCAGTGGACGATCGCGATCCGCTCGTCGCGACCGAACCCCAGACGCTCGGCGAGTGCTTCGGACATCGGCCCTCCGATCCGACCGCGGATCGGGGCGGATTCTATCAGCCGCCCCGACGCGTGATACCCTGCCGCGCCGTGCCGACCCGGGCTCTCGAAGATCTCGCAGGGGTGGCGTGTGCCGCGGCCGACCGCGCGCGTGCGGAGGTGCTCCCGCGCTTCCGCGACGTCGCGATCGAGACCAAGAGCGATGGCTCGCCGGTCACCGAGGCTGATCGCGAGGCGGAGCGTGCGATGCGCGAGATCCTGCGGGAGGCCACCCCGGAGATCGACCTCCTCGGCGAGGAGTTCGGGGGAGACATCGAAGGGTCGGGTCGGTCCTGGGTGCTCGACCCCATCGACGGCACCATCGCCTTCTCCCGCGGCATCCCGCTGTTCGCCACGCTGATCGCCCTGGTGGAGGAGGGCGAGCCGGTGCTCGGCGTGATCGATCTTCCCGCCCTGGGAGAGCGCTACGTGGGCTGGAAGGGCGGTGGCTGTCGCCGCAACGGCGAGCCGACCCGGGTCTGCCAGGACCGGGATCTCGAGTCCGCCATCGTCTCCCACGGCGATCCCTTCACCTTCGAGCGCTTCGGCCGCCGCGACCTCTTCGAGCGCATGGCGCAGCGGATCCCGCTGCTGCGGGGCTACACCGACGCCTTCGGCCACGCCCTGGTTCTGGGGGGTGGCGTCGGCGCGATGGTGGACCTCGACCTGAACCTCTGGGACGCCGCCGCCACCCAGGTCCTGGTGCCCGAGGCGGGGGGGCGCTGCGTCGCCCTGCCGCCCCACGCCGGAAAGATCGGCCTCGTCCTCGGCGCGCCGTCGCTGGTCGAGGCGCTACTCCGCCTGGTCGACGAGTCCGCCTGATCCCGCAGGCGCGTCGCTGGCCGGCACGATCACCAGGGTCGCCGTCCGGTGGGGCGGGTGGAGGTGGCAGCGGATGCCGTAGATCTTCCCGCCCTCGACGGCGGGGATCTTCACGGGATGCTCGACGCCGACGGGCAGCACCTCCTCGATGCCCAGGCCGTCGATGGCGAAGCCGTGGGGCGTATCGGTGGTGTTGAAGAGCGAGAGCGTGTGCTCCCGTCCGCCCGTTACCACGATGGTAGAGGGGATGAAGACGTTCTTCTCGCCGATCTTCGTGGACACGACCTGGATGATCGAGGTGTCCGATTCGTAGCCCTCCGCGCCGGCGGCCGGGCCGAAGGCGAGGATCGCGAGGGCGGTGACGGCGACGGGGGCGAGGAGGCGGAGGCGAGCGGTCATGGGATCTCCCTGTGTGACGAGGCGTCCGGGCAGCCTCTTCACTATCCTAGGATCCGGCCGCAGGAAAGGGGAGGACCCCCGCCCCGCTGCCGCCCCTCCGGTGCGAAGCCCCGCCGGAGCCCGGAGCGCCGGGTCTCCAGCCCGTCCGCGCCTCCATCCCCATCCCGCCCGCGAAGCCCCGACGGGTCGAACGCACAGGAGTCCGGAAGCCATGTCCAACGCCCCCACCCTCGACGACGCGACGCCTCTTCTCTCGGGTGCCGAGGCGCTGGTCGAACGCGCTCTCGACCGCGCGCGAGAGATCACCGGGGCCGGCGCGAAGATCGACGATCACCAGGTACTGGTAGAGCGCGTGACCTACGCCGCAACCCAGGTCCGCGCGGCCCGCGAGACCCTCGAGGCCGCGCGCGCCGCGAAGGGGGAGGGACGTGTTCCCGAGATCCTGGAGGCGACCTGTGCCGCCTCGATCGCCCTGCTCACCCGCGACCTGCGCGCGCGACTCGAGCCGGCGCTCGAGGACCTGGGTCTCGACGACGCCACCTTCGAGAGCGTGTTCCCGCGCTCCCTGTGTGCGGTCGAGCGTCGGGTCGGTCACGAGGGGGTGCTGCGGGCGATCGGGCGCCACACCGTCGAGACCCGCGGTCGCTCGCCCTGGCCCCTCGACGACGTCTCCGAGCAGGTCCGCGATGCGGTCCGCGAGTTCGCCGAGCAGGAGGTGGCGCCCGAGGCGGAGCGCATCCACCGCAACGACGACCTCGTACCCGAGAAGTTCATCACGAGCATGGCGGAGCTCGGCTACTTCGGTCTCGCGGTCCCGGAGGAGTACGGCGGGTCCGAGATGGGCAATCTGGCGATGATCCTCACCACCGAGGAGCTCTCTCGCGCGTCCCTGGCGGCGGCGGGCTCGCTGATCACCCGCCCGGAGATCCTGACGAAGGCGTTGATCCAGGGCGGGACCGACGCCCAGAAGAGCGAGTGGCTGCCCAGGATCGCCGCCGGAGAGCTGATGGTCGGGATCTCCGTCACCGAGCCCGACATCGGGAGCGACGTGGCGTCGGTGAAGTGCCGGGCCGAGCGCCGCGGCGACGACTGGGTGATCGACGGACCGAAGTCCTGGTGCACCTTCGCCGGCCGCGCCGACGTGCTGGCCGTGCTGGCGCGCACGGATCCGGACGTCTCGAAGGGTGCGAAGGGGCTCTCCCTGTTCATCGTGCCGAAGGACGCCTTCGACGGACACGACTTCGAGATGAAGCAGGAGGGCGGCGGGCGGCTGGTCGGCAAGGCCGACGCCACGCCCGGCTACCGGGGCATGCACTCCTTCACGCTGAACTTCGAGAGCTACGTCGTGCCGGGTGCGAACCTGGTGGGCGAGGAGGGCGGCCTGGGCCGCGGCTTCTACCTGCAGATGGCGGGCTTCGCTGCCGGGCGGCTCCAGACCGGCGGCCGGGCCTGTGGTCTCGCCCAGGCGGCGCTGGAGAAGACCGCCGAGTACGTGGTGGACCGACTCCAGTTCGGCCAGCCGCTCGCGCGCTTTCAGCTCACCGAGTACACGCTCGGTCGCATGACGGCGATGCTCGCCTCGTCGCGCGCCATCACCTACGCGGCCGCGCTCGCCATGGACGAGGACGAGCGCAAGGCGGCCCCGCTGGCCGCCCAGGCGAAGCTGCTCTCCTGCGACATGGCGGTGGAGCTCACGCAGCAGGGCCAGCTCATGCACGGCGGCTGGGGCTATGCCGAGGAATACCCGATCAGCCGCTACGTGGTGGATGCCCAGGTGCTGCCGATCTTCGAGGGCGTGAAGCCGATCCTCGAGCTGAAGGTCGTCGGCCGGAGCCTGCTGGGCACGGCGTAGGGACGGGTCGTCGCGACGAGGACCGGGGGCGCGACACGAAGCGCGCAGCCACCCCGACGCCGTGGCGGGCGGTCCGCTCCGGCTACGGGCCGCGCTCTCCGTCGTCGCCCGCGCGCATCTCGCGGACGGCCTGGAAGGTGAAGTAGAGCCCCAGGGCCACGAGCACGCCGAACCCCCAGCGGTTGAAGGTCAGGTGCTCGAGCATGTCCGGGTCCTGGTTGATCCAGCCGTCGTAGCCGAACCAGAGCGCCATGGGCCAGAGCACCGCGGGCAGGAAGGCCGGGTGATCGAAGGGGCTGCCGGACTCGTCCTCTTCCTCTTCGCCGGCCGGCTCGCCGCTCTCGATGCCGTCCCGCAGCTCGTTCCCGTCGTCGCTCATGGGCGCCAGCTTAGCGCTTCGTACCGTCCTGGGGCGCTCAGGCGCCCTCTTCCGTCGGCGTTCCAAACAGGGGCGATGCGCGGTAGAGCGCCACCATGTCCTGGATGACGACCTGCACCACCGCCGCCACCGGAACCGCGACCATCAGCCCGAGGAAGCCGAGCAGGTCGGCGCCGATCAGCAGCGCGACGATCACGACCACCGGGTGCATGCCGAGACTTCCGCCCAGGATGCGGGGCGTCAGGATCGTGCTCTCGAAGGCCTGGACCAGGGCGTACCAGCCGACGACCAGCGCGAGCTCCATGCCGGGACCGAACTGGAGCAGACACATCCCGGACGCGGAGCCGAGAGCCAGCGCTCCGCCGACGTAGGGAATGATGGCGGCCATGCCGGAGGCGACGCCGATCACGAGGGCCAGGTCGATGCCGATGACGGCGAAGCCGGTGGCATAGAGGATGCCCAGCGCGGCGCAGATGCTCAGCTGTCCGCGGATGAAGCTCGAGACCAGGCGGTCCACCCGCGCGGCGTGCTCGGCGACGGTGCCCTGGTAGGCGACGGGCACCAGGCCCAGAACTGCCAGCCGGATGCGGTCGAACTCGACGATCAGGTAGTAGGCGAGCACCGGAATGATGAGCAGCGAGACCAGGGCGCCCATGGTTCCGGTGATCGTCGCGAGCGTACGCTGGAGCAGCGCGCGGGCCGCCTCGAGCGGGAACGGGATCTCGCCGGCCCGGAAGGACGCGATCGCTTCGTGGATCGAGGTGGGCAGTGTGAGCCCCAGCTCCTGCTGGATCCAGGGGAGGAGCCGGTCCATCGCTCCTCCCAGGTACGCCGGAAGGCGCGCCGAGACCGCCGCCAGCTCGTGCTGCATGGTGGGGATCAGGAAGAGCGCCGTCGCCACCGCAGCGGACCCGATCAGGAGGAGGATCACCAGCACGGCGACGCCCCGGGGAATCCGGATTCGCTCGAAGACATCGACCAGCGGGTCGCAGAGGTACGCGATCACCCAGGCCACGGCGAGGGGAGTGAGGGCCCCCTTCAGCAGCCACAGCAGGGCGACGAGCACCGTCAGGGCAGCGGCCGTCGTGATGCCCCAGCGCACGGCGCGCAGTGTGAATGCGCGGTCGTCGTCGAAGGCCGAGCTCATCCCCGGACGGCGTCGCCCAGGAACGCCCGGAGGACGCGGATCATCGGGGCGACGTCGGCCGCGCCCGACATCTCGCGACACGAGTGCATCGACAGCATCGGATTGCCGACGTCCACGGTGGGGATGCCCACCCGGGCTGCGCTGATCGGACCGATGGTCGAGCCGCACGCGAGGTCGCTGCGCGTGACGAAGTGCTGGGGCTCCACGTCCGCGCTGGCGCAGGCGCTCCGGAAGAGCGCCGCGGTATGCGCATCGGTGGCGTAGGACTGGTTGGCGTTGTGCTTGATCACCGGTCCCCGTCCGATCACCGGCCGGTGGCCGCGCTCGTGGCGGTCGGCGTAGTTGGGGTGGACGGCGTGGGCCATGTCCGCCGACACGAGGGCCGAGCGCGCGGTGGCACGGGGCAGACCCTGGGGCGAGCCGCCCTTGTAGCCGGCGACGACCCGCTCGAGGCAGTCGGCCAACAGCGGCCCCGCTGCGCCGACGGCACTGCGGCTGCCGACCTCCTCGTGGTCGTAGAGGACGACGACCCGGGTGAAGTCGGGAGTCTCCCCGGTCGCGGCCTCGAGCAGCGCCAACAGGGCTGCATGGCACGACGCCAGATTGTCCAGCCGCGCGGCGTGCACGAACTCTCCCCGGGCCCCGGCGACGCACGCGGGCTGGACGTCGTAGGTCATCAGGTCGAAGGCCAGCACGTCCTCGGGAGTCACCTCGCCGTGATTGCGCGCACGCAGCTCCGCGGCGAGCAGCTCCGGCAGGGGCGGCGCGTCCTCGAGCCCCAGTACCGGCACCGCGTGCTGCTGGGCGTTCAGCTTGAGCCCCTCTTCGCGCAGCTCCCGGTAGAGGTGGATCGCCAGGCTGGGGACCCGCAGCAGCGGGCGCTGGAAGTCCACCAGGGCCGTCCTCACGCCCGCGTCGCCGTCGCGGAGCGACACGCGCCCCGCGAGGGAGAGGTCCCGGTCGAGCCAGGTGTGGAGCAGGACCCCCCCGTAGGGCTCGACGGCCAGCTGCCGATAGCCCTCGGCCGCCAGATCGGCCAGGGGCTTCAGGCGGAGGTTGGGCGAGTCGGTGTGGGCGCCGAGGACCCGGAAGCCCGCCTCCGTGGGCGACGCCGTGCCCACCTCGAAGGCGATCAGGCTGCCGTCGCCACGCACGACGCAGCGGCGGTCGCCCGGGGAGAGGTCCCAGACGTCCGTCTCGGCCAGGGCGCGAAAGCCGGCGCCCTGGAGCCGGTGCCGTGCCTCCTCGACCGCGTGATAGGGGGTCGGGGAGCGGTCGATGAAGGCGAGGAGATCCGCGACCGCGTCCGGCATGGGCGCAATCTACCCCCGCGACGCGACCTTCGCCGGGCATTTGCCTGCTTTCCGGGTCGGTCGGCCGCTGCCGGGGTACGGCTGGGGAGGGGCCGCGCCGATGGAACGGGTCTCTACCGGCCGGGTTCCGTAGAGTCCCCGCCGCCGGACGCCGCGCAGGCGTGTCGGGTCCGGTTCCCGCGGGGCCGGACGGATGGTCGGTTCCGGTTTCCGCGAGGCCGGACGGATGCGCTGGGACACCCCTTGAGCTCACGAACCGAACCCCTGGACCCCTCGCCCCTGGCGCGGCCCCGCGCCGCCGCCCGTCCCCGGGCCATCCGGGCCAGCTGGGTGCTGGGCTGGGCCGGTCTCGTGGCGGCGGCCTTCGCCCACCGCGACCTGCTGCGCTTTCGCCCTCGCACCACCCTGGCCGTGCCCCTCACGGCCGACGTGGAGAACTGGTTCTTCGAGCCCTCGGACACCTCTCCGGCGCTCGTCCTGGTGCTGGTCCTGTGGCTGCTCTGGCGTCGCCGAGGCCGCCTGGCGCGCACGGCGGGCTCGAGGGCGATCCCCGGTCTCAGCCTGGGGCTCTTCGGCCTGGGCATCGCCACGTTCTACTGGGCCATTCGCACCGGGGCGCCGGAGCTCCAGGCCCCCTCGCTCCTCCTCAACATCCTGGGCGTCGCCCACGCCTTCGGCGGCGTGGCCGCGCTGCGGATCGCCGCGGTCCCGGCCGCATTCCTGGTCTTCGCCGTCCCCCTGCCGGCGCCGCTGCTGAACGAGGTGGTGTGGAAGTTCCAGATCTGGACGGCCGACTACTCGGGCTTCCTGCTGCACCTGCTGGGGCAGCCGGCCTTCGTCTCGGGCGACCAGATCCTCCAGTCGGACAAGGCCTTCCAGATCATCGAGAGCTGCAGCGGCCTGCGCAGCATCGAGACCCTCACCATGCTCGCAGTGCTGATGGTGGATCTCTTCCAGCGGCGACGCTGGCACGCCGCGCTGCTGCTGCTGGCAGCCCCGCCGGTGGCCTTCGTGATGAACGGCTTCCGGGCCCTGACCCTGATGTTCAATCCCCACTCGGACATCGCCAGCGTCCACAACCTCCAGGGGATCGTGATGCTCCTCGGAGGTGTGCTGCTGCTCTACGCATTCGACGGCCTGCTGGGCCGGCTGCTCCCCCATCGCGAGCCCCCCGCACCGGGCCGGCCCCGGCGGAGTCGAGCCCGGGGCGCGGGCGCTCGGATCGCCTGGGGGGGGACCCTGGCCACGGTCGGGGCGCTGGCGGGGCTCTCGCTGCTGCCGGCCTGGAGCCTCGAGATCGCGCCCCTGCCCCAGCTCTCGGATCAGCTGCCTCGGGAGCTGGCGGGCTTCGAGTCGCGCGATCTGGAGACCGACCGCATCTTCCTGGGCCAGGTGGGGTTCTCACAGATCCTGCACCGGGAGTACAGCGGGGACGGGGCTCGGGTGGACGTCTTCGTGGCCCGGGCGGCGCAGCGCCTGCGCGGCCGCAGCTTCCACTCCCCGAAGACGCTGGTGCCCGGCAGCGGCTGGATCGTCGAGGAGCGGGACCGGCGCCGGATCGGCGGGCGCGACGTCGACGTCCGGGTGGTGCGCCGGGGGACGCGGCGCCTGCTGGCCTTCCACTGGCGCGAGGCGACCCCGGGCCTCGGGGCCGAAACCCTGCGGACCGT
>Ga0209536_100011076_pt1 | contig 13239 bp, 10 predicted proteins | sample DeeMarSeWOR28_12_FD_187461 | JGI IMG/M metagenome (GOLD analysis project Ga0209536, IMG submission 187461) | Marine sediment microbial communities from White Oak River estuary, North Carolina - WOR-2-8_12 (SPAdes) (version 2) | ecosystem: Environmental > Aquatic > Marine > Intertidal zone >...
CTGACCAGACTGGTGCCCAGGTAGAGAGCGACCGCTTCTTCGGGGGTGAAGACCAGCGGCGGGAGCTTGTAACCGCGTACCAGCGAAAAGCCGCCATGCGGACCGCGCTCCGCATAAATGGGGATGCCCATCTCGTCTAACATGCCGAAGTAGCGGTGCAGCGTGCGGACGGAAACGCCCAGCTTCTCAGCCAGGTCGGCGGCCTTCTGGTTGGGCTGGCGTTGCAGCGTCATGATCAGGGTGATCAGGCGGGTGGCGATTGTGTTCATAAGTGGCTCTTTCTGTTTGTAGTATAAGGTAGATATATGTCAAATTATGACATATATAATGTCTGAATTCAAATTGGTAAAATAACCTATTTCTATTTAGAGAAAAAACGTCTATTATTCCCATCTTTTTACTCAAAGGATCTTAACAATGAAAATCCACCTCGTTGACGGCACGTATGAACTCTTCCGGGGCTTCTACGGCCCGCCGCCGAAGAAAGCTCCCGATGGACGCGAAGTCGGCGCTACGATCGGCCTGCTCCGGAGCCTGCTCTTGCTGATAAAGGATTCGGACGTCACCCACATCGGCTGCGCGTTCGATCATGTGGTTGAGTCTTTTCGAAACGATTTATTCGATGGCTACAAAACAGGTGAGGGCATCGACCCAGACCTGTATGCGCAGTTTGAGCTGGCCGAACAAGCAATTGCGGCATTGGGGATCGTGGTCTGGTCGATGGTGGAGTTCGAGGCCGATGATGCTATCGCAACGGCAGCAGTCCGCTTCAAGGATGATGCGGCTGTTGAACAGGTGGTCATCTGCTCGCCTGACAAGGACCTGGCCCAATTGGTTTCGGGGAGTCATGTGATAAGTTGGGACCGCCGCCGCGAGATCATCTATGACGAAGAGGCGGTGATCGAAAAATATGGGGTTTCGCCAGCATCGATTCCCGATTATCTGGCATTGGTGGGAGACTCAGCGGATGGCATTCCGGGAATCCCGGCCTGGGGGGCGAAGTCGGCTGCCGGGATATTGGCCAAATTCAAGCATATCGAAGAAATCCCTGATGATATTGAGCAATATGGACTGTCCGCTGGCCGTGCCCGACGCCTGGCAGAAAATCTGGAAGCCTACAAGGAGCAGGCCTTCCTGTATCGCCAACTGACCACGCTGCGTACCGATGTGCCAATCGAAGAAAGCTTGGATGACCTAGAGTGGCGCGGCGCGCGAGAAGAGTTCAAAACACTTTGTCAGGAGTTAGGTGCTGAGACTCTGATCGATCAAGTTCCGCGTTGGGTTTCGGAGTCATAGCGGTACAACGCGCACGGGCAGGTTGTCACATCTAAGCTTTTTTTGCGGTCTGAAAAGGTTTATTAATTCCCCCGACGATATGGTGACCATGCGCAATTACGATAACAGCCTGGCTATCGGCCTCCAGCACCACAGTTTTTAACATATCAACATTTGGGCGGCTGACCGCAAAAAACAAGACCGTGTGTTTATCTTCTGTGAACATGCCCCGGGCGGGCCAGGCGGTAATTCCCAGGCGTAAACGATCGAACACTGCTTCGGCTACTTCTTTTGGGCGGTCGGTAACAATCGTGGCTGTTCGCACCACGCTGGGGCCTTCCAGCACCTGATCGGCAGAAATTCCCCAGATATAGAGTGCGACCATTGCATAGAGCGCCTTATCCCAGCCAAAAACCAATCCGGCGATAAGCACAATAAATCCATCGGTGATCAGATAAACCTGACTGATCGGGAATCCCGTTTTGAATTGGATAACCCGGCCAATAATACCGGTTCCACCGGATGTGCCCTGTCCGCGATAGATAAGACCCGAACCAATCCCGCCTACCACGCCGCCATAAAGCGCATTGAGCATTAAATTATCAGTGATGCCTCCGACTGGCAGCCAGGGCGCCATAATATCGATGCCCAGGCTGAAAAGGATAACGACATAAAAAGTGCGGATCACGAAATTGAATCGCCCTAAATATTTGAAACCCACAAAAAACAGGGGAATGTTCATGACCAACGTCATCAATCCGATTGGCCAGGCGGTAAATTTGTTAATGATGATGGCCAACCCTGAAAGTCCGCCAGGGGCAATTTCCCATGGGGCTAAAAACAGGTTTACATTGACAGCCGAGATCAGGGCTCCAATTGTTAGAAAGAAAAAGCTGCGCAGGGTTGAACGTCGATCGAATTCATTGGTTAGAGATTTCAACTTTTTTATCATGGTTTGCCTCACAACACCCAGGTTCCTGTTCGGGGATGACTAATCCGGCAATTATACGCTCCGATTGTAGAATTAGCCCTATTCCCTGTTCCTTTTGGTAGAATAGCATCAGACGAAAAAGGAGAGAAAATGTCCGTTTTATCGCCTTCTGACGAGAATAGAGTATACGATAATATCCTTGGTGCAATTGGCAAGACCCCACTTGTAAAGCTGGGGCGCATCGCGCACGAGTTGGCCTGTCCGCTGTATGCGAAAATGGAGTCCCTGAATCCGGGCGGCTCGGTCAAAGACCGGGTGGGATTGTACATCATCGAGCAGGCCGAAAAGCGCGGGGAACTCAAAGTGGGCGGGACGGTGGTTGAGGCCACCAGCGGCAACACCGGTGTGGGGCTGGCGATTGCGTCCGCGCTCAAGGGCTACAAGACCATCTTCGTCATGCCGGACAAGATGTCGAACGAGAAGATCCAGTTGCTGCGCTCGTACGGGGCCAGAGTGGTCATCACGCCCACGGCGGTTGCGCCGGAAGATCCGCGTTCATATTACGAGGTCGCCAAACGGCTGGCGCGCGAGACGCCGAACGCCATTCTGGCCAACCAGTATCACAATCCCGACAACCCGAAAACGCACGAGCTGCAGACCGGCCCGGAGCTTTGGGAGCAGACCGAAGGGCGTCTGACCGATGTGGTTATCGGCATGGGCACGGGTGGCAGTATTTCGGGAATCGGTCGTTATCTTAAGGGTCAGAATCCCGATATCCGCATGGTGGGGGTGGACATCGAAGGCTCGATCCTGAAGGAGGTCTGGGAAAACGAGGGCCTTATCCCGGATGGTGTGGAGGCCACCACTTACAAGCTGGAGGGCATCGGCGAGGATTTCCTTCCATCTACGACTGACCTTTCGGTGGTGGATGAGATCGTGCGTGTCAGTGACCGTGAGAGCTTTTTGTGGGCGCGGCAGTTGGTACGCCAGGAAGGCATTTTTGCGGGTGGCTCGTCGGGCGCGGCATTGGCAGGCGCGCTGAAGTATTGTCGTAAGTTAGGGCCTGAACGGTTGGCCGTGGTGCTCTTCCCGGATGCGGGTGCGCGTTATCTCTCCAAGCTCTACGATAACAAATGGATGCGCGAGAACGGTTTCCTGGAACTGGAGTTCGGCGAGGTGACGTTGGGCGATCTGCTCATCTCCAAATCGGACAAGGCGCTTTACACCGCGACGCTGGGCGACCCGATGCGCAGCGTAATGGCTGTCATGCGCGAACACTCGATTTCGCAGATGCCGGTCGTTGGTGCGGATGGGGCGCTGGTCGGCCTGATCGATGAAGTGGACTTGCTCAATCATATGCTGGAGCATGAGGGTCATTCGCAGGATGAAACGGTGGATGGGCTGGTGCAGCACGCCCGGGCCGTCTACCCACCCGAATCAACCCTGGACGAGTGCATGCCCTCGTTAACCGAGGGGTATGCACTGCTGTTAGTGGAATCCGGAAAACCGGTTGGCATCCTGACCAAGATCGATGTGTTGGATTACGTGGCGGGGAAGATATAAAAGAATGCTCTATGCGGCGTCCTCGCCGCCAGGGAAAGTGCCCCGCAGAGGGGACGGCAGTGAGAGCAATTCTAGGAAAGGTGCTACTATGACATACAACGATAAAGAAGCCCATGAGACGGCTGAATCTATGGGGATGACGGTATACTACGTCTTTTTGGTCAAGAAAGGCCCGACCTGGTCACCGGAATCAACTCCGGAGATTTCTGCCTTGCAGGAGGCACATTTGGCAAATTACAAACGTTTAGCCGAGATGGGAAAACTCGTTCTGACAGGCCCGTTTCTGGATTCTTTTGCAACCAGTGGCGAAATTCGTGGAATGGGTGTTTTGAAAACCGAAACTCTGGCCGAAGCCGAAGCGTTGGTAGCCACAGATCCAATGGTCAAGGTGGGGCGATTGATCTTCGAACTTCACGCCTGGATGGTGGAGAAGGATGTTTTGCCATAATCTATTCTTGAACGCAACCAGTTCCACCAATGCAGCCTTTGCCCAGCGTGGGATGAAAAACTGGCTGATCGAGTCAAGCAACCGTCTGATCACCTAGCTGATGATTGCTGCGATATTGGCATCCTGGCGATAGTTTAATCCAATCTCTAAACGAACTCCTGCCTTTTTGGCGGGAGTTTTTTGTACGAAAGATGTAATTAACAACCGCACATGCATACTCTACAATGAGAACATGCAGCGCGAAGAAACCTCCCTTATTCTAGCCATCATTTCCGATCAACGAGTTGTTCGGAACCTGAAAGATATGTTGCAAGGCACAGGCTTTGGCCTGGATGTTGCCCCCAATTCAGAAACAGGATTGCAAATGGCCGAAGAATTAATCCCAGATGCCATCCTGTTAGACTTTGATCTGGACGGGGATTCTATGGATGCCTGCCGGCGCTTGCGTGGCAACAAGGTTTTGAAAGGTATGCCGATTGTCATGATTTGTGACCATGACGATGGCGACTCGCGCGCGCTGGGTCTCAGTGCCGGGGTGGACGATTTCGTCAGCAAACCATTAGACGGTATAGAGTTGATCGCGCGCCTGCGAACTATCACCCGCTTGAATGCCAAACGCTTGTTGGTCACTGACCTGACGCGTTTCAAGTGGATGGTCTCCCATGCAGCGGATGGCTACCTGCTTCTGGATATGTCCGGTATTATCCATTTTGCCAATGAAAACGCTTGCGCATTGCTCAATTTATCGTCCGATTACTTCGGCCTGCCTTTCGTAGCGACGGTGGAATATCGCTTCAATGCTGAACCCGAGGATGCGTGGGCCAACTGGAGTAATGATCCGGTCCCGTTGTTTCTCGTCCAGCCCGAATCGCCAACGGCACGGGCAGCCTGGGTCATGGTGGATGCGTTAGATACGATGCTGGGTGCGGAGCATCATCGCGTGGTGCATCTGAAAGATGTGACTGAGCGCATGGCAATCTACCAGGATATGCGCCACTTTCATACGGTAGTGGCGCACAAGCTGCGCACGCCTATGTCCGTAATGTTTAGCAATCTATCCATCATAAAAAATAAGATGGAAATGCTATCACCCGATGAGATCAAAGATTTTGTTGCATCGTCCATTGACAATGCTTACAGGTTGGTAGATGAGATACGCCAGATCCTATCTTTTATTGATGCCCCGTTGGCGCTCAATGCTGGGGAACCCGCTACAGTGAAACTTTTGCCTGAAATTGTTAAAAGTATGTGCCAGGAATTGAAATTAGAGAAAATCGGATTGTCGGTTCCCGAGGAGCTGCATGAAAGCAAAATAGCTCTTACGCGGGAAGCCCTCGAAATGATCTTGTATGAATTGTTGGATAATGCTCGGAAATTTCACCCTGCTCATGACCCTCGTATTGAAATCTCCCTTCTGCAAACGAAGATGGGCTATATCACGATGTATGTTACAGATGATGGCCTTACTCTTTCCCCCGAACAACTTTCCTGGGCCTGGCTACCCTATGTACAGGGAGAAAAGGATTTCACCGGGGAACTGTCTGGTATGGGACTTGGTTTTCCGATGGTCGCTACGCTGATTTGGAAAGCGGGAGGAGACATCTGGCTGCGAAACCGCCATGATGGCCCTGGCGTGATCGTTGAATTAAAGATCCCGCTCGAAAGCACTGCACGGGCTTTCGAGCGTCCCGCCGCACCTTACTCCGGATGAACTTGCCTCTGTTTTCTTGAGCGAATCCTGGCTGAAGAAGAAAAGCGTCGAACGAACCCGACGCTTTTTTATATGGCCTGCACACAGTCAGGCAATTGCTTGCCAGTCATTCAATTTGCGTCTATACTTTTCGCATCCACATTTAGCAAAGGAGACCCTATGAGTACTGTCCGAGATATTATTCGCAAAAAAGGAAGTAATGAGATTTGGTCTATTGAGCCGGATGCCACTGTTTATGATGCCATGCAAATGATGGCTGAAAGAGGGGTCGGTGCTTTATTGGTGATGACCGGTAATCAGGTTAACGGCATTCTTTCAGAACGGGACTGCATTCGCAAAGTGGACTTAAAGGGACACACTTCGCGCGTAACAAAAGTCAGTGAGATCATGACCAGCGAAGTCATCTCAGTGCAAGTGACTGAAAAGCTTGAAGAGTGCATGGCCGCCATGATCGAGAAGAATATTCGTCACCTGCCTGTCTATGAAGGCGAGCAATTGCTGGGTTTGATCTCTGTCCGTGATGTGCTCAAAGAAGTTGTGGATGTACAGAAATCCCTGATCTCCCAACTTGAACGTTTCATTACGGGTGGCGGACGCTGATGCAAGAGTGGACCATCGCAGAACTGCAGCAAAAAATGACATCTGGCGAGTTGACTGCACGTCAACTGGCTGAGATGTATCTGGGTCGTATCGCAGTGGTGGATGAAGGCGAAAACGGGATCAACTCGATCATCGAACTCAATCCCGATGCCCTGGTCATTGCTGAACAGCTAGATGCAGAACGTAAAGAAGGCAAAGTGCGTGGCCCGCTGCACGGCATCCCGGTGCTCATCAAAGATAATATCGACACTTTCGACCGTATGAACACAACGGCCGGTTCGCTGGCGCTGGAAGGCTCGGTTGCCTTGCAGGATGCGTTCCTGGTGGAGCGATTGCGCGCAGCCGGGGTTTTGATCCTGGGAAAGACCAATCTCTCCGAGTGGGCCAATTTCCGCGGCAAGAACTCGACCAGTGGCTGGTCCAGTCGTGGCGGACTGACTCGTAATCCCTATGCGCTCGACCGCACGGCCTGCGGCTCATCGTCTGGCTCGGCGGCGGCGGTGGCGGCCAACCTGTGCGCGGCTTCCGTCGGCACGGAAACGGATGGCTCGATCATCTGTCCTGCGCAGACCAACGGGGTTGTGGGCATCAAGCCCACCGTGGGCCTGGTCAGCCGCAGTGGGATTATCCCTATTGCTCATAGTCAGGATACTGCCGGTCCCATGGGACGCACGGTGGCAGATGCAGCAGCATTGCTGGGGGGCATGACGGGTGTTGATGAAACGGATGCCGCCACAAAGTCCAGTGCGGAGCGCGCGTACGAGGATTACACTCAATTTCTCGACCCGAACGGGCTCAAGGGCGCACGCATCGGTGTAGCACGCAGTCTGTTTGGAACCGACGGTCGTGTGCTGAAAATCATTGAGTCCGGCCTGGATGCGATGCAGTCATCCGGCGCGGAATTGATCGAAATAGAGCTGGCTTCCAGTGATAAATTTGGCAAGACCGAGCTGGAAGTTCTGTTGTATGAATATAAAGCAGATTTGGATGCGTATCTTGCTAACCGCGGACGTCTGGCGAAAATACATTCGATGAAGGATGCACTAAATTTCAATGAGGAATATCGCGCACGCGTGCTGCCTTATTTTGGGCACGAGCGCATGGAAGCGGCGCAGAAGAAAGGCCCGCTGACCCAGAAGACATATCTTAAGGCGATAGCGAAAAACCATCGTCTTAGCCGCGATGAGGGCATCGACGCGGCGATGCAAGAACACAAGTTGGATGCGATCGTTTGCCCATCTGGCGGCCCGGCCTGGATGATCGATCTGATCAACGGGGATGGTGGCCGAAGTTGGGATATGGACAGCACCTCGTACGCGGCGGTGGCCGGATACCCGCACATCACGGTCCCGGCGGGATATATCTTTGGTCTGCCCATCGGGATATCGTTCTTTGCGAGCGCCTGGCAGGAGCCGACGCTGATCAAGCTGGCATATGCTTTTGAGCAGGCTACGCAAGTGCGCGTCCCACCTCAATTCTTACCAACGGCCAACCTTTCTGTAGAGCCATCATAAGGGGTTGTTTCGTTGAGAAATAATAAGTATCCGCAAATTCACGCAGATCTGCGCTAAACCGATAAGATTCGCGCAGACTAACGAAGATGAGCGGATGTGTTATTAAGTCGAATATCTTGATTCTGTTATGACCACTGTTCTGTTACTCGACATTGACGGCGTACTGGTGCGTCCGGGGGGATACCGCGCCGCATTGCATGCCACCCTGAACTATTTCGTCAACTTAATGGGTTTGCCCCACTTTGAATTTCCCGAAGAAAAGCTGGCCGGGTTCGAAAGACGCGGCATCACCAGCGAATGGGATATGGTGCCGCTTTTGCTAGGTGTTCTATGGGACGATATTCTATCGCGAAAAACAGTGACAAATCTGCCCGATGATGTATCTTCTGCTGCAATCGAAATCGGTAAATCCCTGAATGGCTATATTCCTGCGGATTTGCACATTCCAGAATTTGAATTGATTGCTGGACAGTACCCCGCGGATACAGCTCTGGAGGCCGGATTCTTTTCTTCTATTCCAAAACAATTACTTACCAACCTGCTGCACCGTTCACGGGATGTGCACTTCTCGCAAACCATGCGATTATTCCAGCAATACACACTTGGCAGTCACGCGTTTATCGAAACCTATAACCTTCCCGCAGAACTTGAGACCGAATCACTCTTACAAAAATACGATCAATCCAACATTAACGATTCCATCCGTGAAAAGCTCTGCCAGCCAGGCATCCATCTAACGGCTTTTACGGCTCGTCCATCTGCGCCGCCGCGCGAAGTGGAAGCCCCGCCATTGGGGTATGCGCCCGAAGCCGAAATAGCCCTTGACCTGGTAGGCCTTCCCGATATTCCGCTGATCTCTTTTGGCAAGCTGCAATACCTGGGCGAGCAACGCGGCTATGATCCCGAAACCTTGCTGAAACCCTCGCCGGTGCAGGCCCTGGCTGGCATCGCCGCCGCGTTGACGGGTAACGAGTGGTCTGCTTTGCAGGCAGCCTGTGATTGGTACGAAACCGGTCATCTGAAAGGCGTTTTGGCAGAGTTGCCGGAAGCCTTCGATGTGACCATCATCGAAGATACCCTGGGCGGAATCCGCTCGGTCTGGGCGGCGGGCGAAATCTTGCAGAAAGCCGGCCTGGATGTGAGTATCAGTGCTTATGGGTTAACTTCGGGCAGCGCCGCAAAATCTGCTGCGTTCGAGCAAACGGGTGTGCCGTATTTTGGCGATTGGGAAACACTAATTAATGAGCTTGGCTTATAGTGCCAGCCTGACTTGCCAAGCTCGAAATTTGCGCCTATACTGGGGTATATCGGAGTATTCATGTCTGAAATTGATCTTTCCCCTCTTCCCAAAATTCTAAATCCTTATACTGCTCTTGGCCGTTCTGGTCTGCTCCCTGCTTTGCATGCGGCTCAGAAACATTACGGCTGGCTGCCGCAGGAGGTTGCCAAGGAAGTTGCCAAGGCTCTGACCGTTTCGTTAGCAGATGTGCATGGCGTGATCGAATTCTATTCCATGTTTTACAGCGAACCGGTTGGGGAAAAGATGATCAGAGTATGCACTGACCCGGCTTGTGCATTGAAAGGTGCGGACGAGTTGCTCGATCATCTTTGTTCCCATCATGATGTCCAGCCGGGAGGAACAACAGCGGATGGCGTCCGCACCATTGAACGCAGTCCATGCCTGGGCCTGTGCGAGCAAGCGCCAGCCGTGCTCTTCAATGATGAAGCTGAATCATACATTGACTTAGAGGCCTGTACATATGAACTTGGCCGTCCACCTTCCCTCGTCTACGGAACGATTCGAGAGTTAACTGAGAATTGCGGTAGCGAAACAGCCAGTTTAGATGTCTACGGCGAATACACCGCGCTCAAAAAAGCCAAAATGATGCAACCCGCAAATGTGATTGCTGAGATCAAATCGTCAGGTTTGGTCGGGCGTGGCGGCGCAGCTTTTCCAACCGCTATCAAGTGGGAGGGCGCGGCCAACGCCGATGGCGATGAAAAATATGTCATCTGCAACGCGGATGAATCCGAACCGGGCACGTTCAAGGATCGAGTGCTGCTGCTGGATGATCCACACAGCACCATCGAAGGCATGTGCATCGCAGCCCATGCAATTGGTGCGACGAAGGGTTACATCTACCTGCGTGGCGAGTATCCTTACATTTTGCCGGTACTGGAAAATGCTCTGTCCGAAGCCCGTGATGCGGGCTATCTCAGCGAGGTATTTGATATTGAAATCAGACTAGGCGCTGGGGCCTACATATGTGGCGAGGAAACGGCGCTGTTCGAAAGCATTGAGGGGAAACGCGGTTTCCCGCGTGTCAAGCCACCCTTCCCGACCACAAATGGTCTGTTCGGTATGCCGACCGTCATCAACAATGTTGAGACGCTTTGCAACGTGCCGCTTATCATCAAAAAGGGTGCCGACGAATATCGCAAGATCGGAACAGAGAAATCTCCCGGGCCGAAATTGTTCTGTGTATCTGGGGATGTTGAAAAACCGGGCTTGTATGAAGTCCCCTTTGGCGTGACGCTGCGTGAACTACTGACAATGGCAGGCTGTGACACCTTCCAGGCGGTTCTGTTTGGCGGTGCGGCAGGAGCATTCGCAAAGCCAGAGCACCTGGATGTAAAGCTAACTTTCGAAGACCTGCGCGCGGCCGGCCTACCGCTTGGCTCAGGTGTGGTAATGGTCTTCAACGAAACACGTGACCTGCGCGATGTGCTGGCGCGGCTGGGTAAGTTTTTCGCGCATGAATCTTGCGGCAAATGCTATCCCTGTCAAATGGGTACGCAGCGACAGGCAGAAATTCTTGCCCGTATCGCCGACGGCAAGATGAGAGTTGGTGATACTGAGCGTCTTCAAGATGTCGGCTGGACGATGATTGACGCGTCCCTATGTGGCTTGGGTCAAACAGCTCCATCAGCGGTCTTGAGTGCGATGAAGGAATTTCCTGAATTATTTGTAGAGAGTGGAGAGTAGAAGGCCATGGCTGACGAAATCACTTTGAACATTGATGGTCAAGAAGTAAGTGTTGAACCAGATACAACCCTGCTGGATGCTGCCAAAGAAATCGGTGTGGACATCCCAACCATTTGTTGGCACGAAGCGACTACATCGAATGGCTTGTGCAGACTCTGCGTCGTGGAGGTGGAGGGGCAGCGAGTGCTGCAGCCGAGTTGCATCGTCAAGGCGGGAGCAGGCATGCAGGTCCGGACCCGAAGCGAAAAGGTGGTGCGGGCGCGCAAAACTATCCTTGAGATGCTGGCCTCCAGCGTGGACCTGTCCGATGCGCCCGAAGTCCTGACCATGATGGATGAGTATGGTGCATCTCCTGAACGCTTCCCGGATGCCGAACGGCGCGAGATCGAAGTCAAAGATGACAACCCGATGTTCCTGCGTGATTATGAGAAATGCGTGCTGTGCTGGCGCTGCGTGCAGGTTTGCGCGGAAGATGCGCAATATACCTTTGCGCTCAGTTTCAACGGACGCGGCTATGAGACCGAGATCGGAACGTTCTTCGATAGCGAGATGCCTGCCACCAGTTGTGTTTTCTGTGGACAGTGTGTGGGCGTCTGCCCAAGCGGGGCGCTCAAGCCCAAACGCGAGTTCCTGCTGGAGCAGGGTATGTCACCAAAAGAAATTACTGTGATGAGTTCCGGGCGGAAGAAGAGAAAGAAAAAGATTTAACCGCGAAGCACGCAAAGCCCGCGAAGAAAATCTTTAATTTTTTCCTTTGCGCTCTTCGCGCCCTTTGCGGTTCAAAAGGGATTTGACTAATGATAAAAGCAGATCGAGTAGTTTCCACCACCTGTCCCTACTGTGGCGTGGGCTGTAATTTACAGTTGCATGTCAAAGATGATTACGTGTTCAAAGTGACTTCGCCTTTTGACAGCGTTGTCAACCAGGGCAACTTGTGCGTCAAGGGACGCTTTGGCTATGACTACATCTACCATCCCAAACGCGTGACCACACCGTTAATCCGTAAGACAACCCAGAAACCCGGTGAACGTACACAAGCCTTCGACCGGGACGAGTGGCGCGAAGCATCCTGGGATGAAGCCCTGGATTACGTCGCTGATCGTTTGGTGGAAATTTACCAGCGTGATGGCTCGGATGCCATGTCGGTTTATTGCTGCGCCAAGGCCACCAACGAGGACAACTACCTGCTGCAAAAGATGTTCAGGGCGCTGTTCCGCACCAACAACGTGGACCACTGCACACGTCTGTGTCATGCCGGCAGCGTAGTAGCGCTCCAGCAGGCGGTTGGCTCGTCAGCCATGAGCAACACGGCCAGTGAAGTGATCCATAATGATGTGCTGATGGTGGTGGGCTCGAACACCAGCGAGAACCATCCCATTATTGCCTTGCAGATGAAAAAGGCTATCCGCGAACACGGTGCAAAATTGATCGTGGTGGATCCGCGCCGCATCGACCTGGTGGACTTCGCCGAGTTGTGGTTGCCACTCAAGCCGGGCACTAACGTGCCGGTCTTTAGTGCGATGGCGCAGGTCATCGTCAAAGAGGGATTGGTCAATCAAGAGTTTGTAGAAAACCGCACCGAAGGCCTGGAAGAATTCATCCAGAGTCTTGAGAAATTCACCCCCGAATATGCCGAAGAGATTTCTGGCGTGCCTGCTGATGATATTCGTAAAGCCGCGCGCTTATATGCCAATGCTAAAAATGGATCCATCTACTGGGGTATGGGCATCTCGCAGTTGTCGCACGGCACGGCCAGCGCGCTGGCGCTCATCCATCTGGCTTTCCTGACCGGGCACGTTGGGCGCGAAGGCACCGGCCTGAACCCCCTGCGCGGACAGAACAACGTCCAGGGCGCCAGCGATATGGGCGCGATGCCCTTCCACTATCCCGGCTATATGCTGGTCAGCGATGAAGAGAACGCCCAGAAATGGGAAGCTGCCTGGAACATCGAGCCCGGCGGATTGAGCCGTAAACTCGGCCTGACCACCACCGAAATCTTAAGCAACGCCCATCCCGGCGGCGTGCGCGCTCTCTACATCATGGGCGAGAACCCGATGATGTCCGAGCCCAACCTGAACGAGACCCGGGTGCATATAGGACAACTTGAGTTCTTGGTTACGCAGGATTTGTTCATCAACGAATCGGGTGCCTTTGCAGATGTCTTCCTGCCAGCCGCGCCGTTTGCCGAAAAGGACGGCACCTTCACTAACA
>Ga0209536_100011077_pt1 | contig 13239 bp, 10 predicted proteins | sample DeeMarSeWOR28_12_FD_187461 | JGI IMG/M metagenome (GOLD analysis project Ga0209536, IMG submission 187461) | Marine sediment microbial communities from White Oak River estuary, North Carolina - WOR-2-8_12 (SPAdes) (version 2) | ecosystem: Environmental > Aquatic > Marine > Intertidal zone >...
ATATCGACCATTCACTGGCAGCCTTTTCCAGGATCCTCAAACCGTAAATTGCGTTCAACCGGTTCAGCGGCTGGAGGTTCCGGGCTCAAAGGTTTCAGGGTTCAAAGTTATCAGTGTTCAAGAAATATATAAAAGCTATCTCAAAAATAGCAGATCACGCTGAAGAGCAAGGCTTTCCGCGAATTGAAAACGGAGCGTACACGAAGTACGCGAGTATTTCAATTAGCGGAATAACGCAGCTATTCAGCGTTAGATGCATTTTTGAGGTAGCTTTTAATGTTTGAAGGAGCGCTGCCCCGTGTACACCATGGTCACACCAGCCTCGTTGCAAGCCTCGATGGACTGGTAATCGTTGCCAGATCCCCCCGGTTGAATAACTGCTGAAACGCCTTCGCGAATACCGACATCCACGCCGTCGCGAAACGGGAAAAATGCGTCGCTGACCATGGCGGCACCGATCAGACCGCCTTTTTCGCCAACTACCCGCTTATCGATCTCCGATTTCATTTCCTTGTCCTTGAGCTCATTATAGGGGATTCCATGGGATTCGAAACAATAACGGTCGGCCAGTTTTCTGTAGGCCTTATCCCTGGCGATCTCAGCAACGCCGACCCGATCCTGCTCACCCGTACCGATGCCGACGGTAACCGAATCCTTGGTGTAAATGACCGAGTTTGAGGTAATCCCGGATTCCACCAGCCAGCCAAAAAGCATGTCGTCATATTCCTTTTCTGTCGGCTCGCGTTCGATCTTGTAAGCCCTGCCCTTGTATTCACATTCTGCCAGTTTCAGATCTGCTATGGAACGGCTGGAGGGGATAAATGACCACTGGGCAACGATGCCCCCGTCAATCAGACTTTTAAATTCGACACATCTTTGTCCGACAAATTTTTGCAGCCTGCTCATGTTTCCGATCCGGATCACCCGCAAATTCTTCTTCCTGCTGAAAATATCCATAACCCCTTCTTCGAAATCGGGTGCGACAACAACTTCTGCGTATTGCTGGCTGATGGCCTCGGCCGTGCTCCGGTCTACCGGGCGGTTGACGGCGATACAGCCGCCAAATGCGGCAACGCGATCCGCCATGTTTGCTTTTTGGTAGGCATCGGCAAGATCGTCGGACCGGGCGACCCCACAGGGGTTATTGTGCTTAACGATGACAACGGTGGGCTGATCCACAAAATAACGCAGGATATTCAAGGCATTATCGGCGTCCGTTAAATTCGTCTTGCCGGGATGCTTGCCCGACTGCAACAATTCGATATCAGAGGCCAAATATTGACCGGGTTGAATGCTTCGGGTATCTCCCAGCACCAGGTTGCCGTTTACCAAACGATATAGGGCTGCTTCCTGACCTGGATTTTCACCGTATCTTAAACCTTTCTGCACATTCTCGATTGTCCATACAACTTTTTCATAAAAAAGCGTCTGGCGTCCGTCCTGATCCACAAAACTGATTTCCATTTTCGGCGGGAAATGGTCATCCATGATGGTCCGGTACATTTGCTTTAAATCATCGGCCATTGTTCTTCTCCTTTTCGGGCTTAAAAACAAAGTGTCAGATACGCGAGGGATCGGAGCGCTTTCCCATCGGCTTTTGCGCCGATGCGCTGACCGCTCGGATGCTTAAATGATATTGTGATGGGTTCGGGGCCGGCCCGGTTATGCTATCACAGGCTGTAGCATGCCTCGGCATCTTTGGATGATTTGGATTTCAGGAAATCCGCAATGGTCCTGTCATAATCGGCGGTATGCCCAAAGGCCTTTTGAGCCAATTGGAAGCGAAGATCCAGAGACAGGCAACCATTGTTTTTCTTGAGCTCAGACACAATACGATTATAATCGGACGGATCGACAACAGAAGCGACCCGGATAAAATTTTTGGCGGATGCTCTGATCATACACGGCCCTCCGATATCGATATTTCCCCTGGCCTGTTCGACGCTGACATCCGGTCTGGATATTGTCTCCTTGAAAGGATATAGATTAACGACAACCATATCGACGGGTAAGCTGCGGGTTCTTTTCAAATCTTGCTGATGGGCCTCATTATAGGTTTCGGTCAGCAGCCCGAGATATATTTTAAAATCAAGGGTTTTTACCAGACCCCCCTGCGTCTCAGGTTGACCGGTATAATCCGAAACCTGTGTGAGATGTTTGCCGGCAGCGCCCGCCAAAATTTCTTCAATGGCTTTAAACGTGCCGCCGGTGGAAAAGATTTTAATCCCCGGATTGATGGCAACTAGCTGCGGGATAAATGCGTTCAGGCCGCTTTTATCCGATACACTGACCAGCACATGCCTGACCTTTACCATTCCATCAATTTTTTCAACAACATTTATACTCATAGCGCCTACCTCTTTCCATCATATTCTTGCAAAAAACGTTCGAAAAAATCTTCCATAAAACGATGGCGTTCAAGAGCCAATTTGCGGCCCTCCCCGGTCATTACCCGATCCTTAATCTTGCTCAATTTGACCTTATATTCCCTGAAGCCTGTATCGTCTTTTGAGTAGGAGAAGGTCTCTTCCACATTTGCTTCAGGATTATGAAGCCTGGCGCCGACTTCACCGGCAAAGAGATAGGCCCTGGCAACGCCAACAGCTCCAATGGCATCCAGCTTGTCGGCATCAAACAATACTCTGGCTTCCGGCGTCCGGGGCGCATGGCTGCCTCGAAAGCGATGGGATGCAATACAGTGGATAATGTTTTGCTTCTGGGACTGGGAAAGGGGGAGCTTATCGACAATCGGTTTGGCCATCCGGGCTCCTTTTTCGGCATGGCAGACAGCTCCGTTGGACCTGTCCTGGTGGCCCCGACCGATATCATGCAAATATGCCGCCACAAGAAGGACGTGCATGTCCACATTTTCTGCTTTCCCGATGCGCTCACACAACCGGCACACCCTCTGGGTGTGCTCCCAATCGTGACTGCCCCGGGAACCGTCAAAGCACTTTTGGGCGACTTTTTTTATCGTATCAACCAGAGGTTTTTTATCAGATAGATGAGCACACTTCATATTTGATAAACTGTAATATCAGGCACATAGACTAAATATACAAGAAAGAAAACGCGGAAACCAATGTTACATACACCACTCCGATTCCAACTTGCAACAGGTAAATTCACTGGGAACCTGAGGAATTCGATTAACTTTTGGCCGGATATACCGATAACGTATATGTCGTCTTGCGCAACGGTCGAACCCGCTCAAAATAGCGCAAAAGACATTTTTCAGATCGCTTCTATACTGATCAACGCATTATCAGGGCGGATATGGAGCAAGAGTACCAACACCCTTACATTCCCGTCAGAAAATCGCAGATAAATTACTATTGCGAGGTTCCGCTGTATTATAAAACGGCCAAAGATTCTTTTGCACTCTATAAACCCGGGGGCAAGTTTATCTCGGAATTACGGTTGAATGAAAACAGGCACCCATCACTGTATATCAATCAGGAAAACCGCATCCAGGCCATTAAAGAACTTCAAAATCGTTTCAACCATCACATATCTCAAAATATTGAATCAGGAAATGTTCTGGAGGTGAAAGCAACCCTTTGCGATCTGGTTGAAGAAACATTGTCAGAACCAAGAGCCGGAACCCTGAAAGCTCTGCCGGAGACCGTCGATACTCTGGTCACCGGGTATTCCGAACATCCCGACATTTTAAAAACTTTTGCTTACATCTCGCTCAAGGATTACACAACGGTTATTCACTCGGTCAATGTGATGGCATTGACCATCGGGTTTTGTTTCTATTCGGATTTTTCCCTAAAAGAAACCAAGAAGCTTGGATTAAGCGCTTTACTGCATGATGTCGGCAAGACCGAAATACCGGAAAGGATCCTGAAAGCGCCAAGAAAACTCACGAATCAAGAATTTAAGATCATGAAATCCCACCCCTTGATCGGCAACAGCATAATCAGGGACAAAAGCGGCATAGATAAAGAGATCGCTCTGGGCGCGCTGGAGCATCACGAAAAATTGGACGGCAGCGGCTATCCGAAAGGTTCCCGGAACATTTGCTTTGCGGGCAAACTGCTCGGTATCATCGATTGCTATGAGGCCCTCACCAATGAAGAGAGGCCTTATCGCAGAGCCAAAAACCCACTGGACACCCTGAAATTGATCAAAAACGATGTCGAAGCCGGCAAATTCAGCCGCAAGATATTTGAAAAATTCTGCTACAGTCTGATATAGGGCTGCAGACCGGAAATCTTCAGCCGGCCAGAATCCGCATTCCAAAAAATATAATCGAAAATAGATATTTTTTCGCCAAAATGATATGGTTTGTCTAAAACCGGGTGCATTATTGTATACTGCTATTGAAAAAGGGCGGAAATTAGAATTGAATCGCGTTTATGCGGTCATTTTCATCCTCGGTTTGGCCCTGGTGCTGTCCGGATGCCAATCCGTAAACTATTATATTCAGGCAATCGAAGGTCAAATAAGTATCCTCAACGACCGGCGGCCGGTATCCGAGCTGTTGAACGATCCCCGTACACCCGAGCAACTCAAAACCAGACTTGAATATCTGCTGGAGGTCCGGATATTTGCCCAGGATGAACTAAGCCTGCCGGTTGGGAACAATTATTTGAGTTATGTGGATCTTAGACGCCCCTGCGTGGTGTGGAATGTGTTCGCTGCAGCCGAATTCTCCCTTGCACCCAAAATCTGGTGCTATCCGGTGGTCGGATGTGCTTCCTACAGGGGATATTTCACAGAAAAAGCCGCTCATGATTATGCCAGCTTCCTCAAAGAAAACGGCTATGATGTCTATGTGGGCGGGGTTACCGCCTACTCCACCCTGGGATGGTTTGACGATCCGATTCTGAGCACGGTTATAGGACTCTCAGCCACGAATTCCGCTGCGCTCATTTTCCACGAACTTGCACACCGGGTTTTGTATGTGCTCGATGACACAGCCTTTAATGAAAGTTTTGCCACAGCGGTTGAACAGGAGGCGGTGCGGCGCTGGCTGAAAAGCCGAGAAAGTTCAGAAGCCTATAATCGCTATTTGGATCAATTTCAATTGCATCATCAGTTTGTTGAACTGATCATGAAATACCGCGATGTGCTTGAGCAATTGTATTGCAGCAGGCAGTCGGAATCCGAAAAAAGATTAAAAAAAGATCAGATAATGCGCCAGCTGAAAAACGAACATGAAATTCTGAAAAAGAACAACCCCGGCCTTTCCAGATATGATGACTGGTTCAGACAACCTTTGAATAATGCGCAATTAATCAGCGTCCTGGCCTATCAGGATTTTGTACCGGCCTTCCAAAAAATGATACACGAAAAAAACGGCGACTTAAAGCAGTTCTATGAAGCGTGCCGGCTGCTGGCCGAAAAGCATAAGGACGAAAGAAATCGGCGATTGCGGGGATATCTCTCGAATTAGGATTCTGTCTTGACACTCGATCCCTAATTATTTAAAATTGTTATTGAATAAATGCAATTCCATAGAGCGCATCGTTTAGGGATTGGTGGCAATGTATAATAAATTTTTTGGTTTTAAAGAAAAACCTTTTAAGCTGGTTCCAAATCCCGACTACCTTTTTTTGAGCAAGTGTCACGAGGAGGCTCTGGCCCATCTCAACTACGCCATTTCCCAGGGAGACGGTTTTGTGCTGATCACCGGCGAGGTCGGAACAGGCAAAACCACCCTCTGCCGCGCGTTTCTCGAAAGTCTGGAAGACAATACAAAGGCAGCCTATATTTTCAACCCGAAACTGGGGCCTCGACAGCTGTTGATGACAATCAACGACGAATTCGATATCAGCTCGCGGGGAAATACAACCAAAGAACTCATCGATGCGCTGAATTCGTTTCTGATGCACAATAAAGCCGAAGGCAATAAAGTTATTGTGCTGATCGACGAGGCCCAAAATCTCAGCCAAAACGTTCTGGAGCAGCTGAGATTGCTCTCCAATCTGGAAACCAACAGGGATAAGCTGCTGCAAATCGTCCTTGTTGGGCAACCCGAACTGTCAGAGATGCTCGAATCCCACGAGCTCAGACAGCTCGGTCAAAGAATAACGCTGAGCTATTACCTGCGACCTCTGAGCTTCGGTGAAACCTGTGAATACATTCAGTACCGAATCAACATTGCAGCCCAGAAAGCCGGGCTCAAATTCGATCGGTCGGCATATCGGCAAATTTATAAATATTCTAAAGGCATTCCCCGCTTAACCAATATTGTCTGTGATCGGGCATTGCTGACGGCCTTTGTGCTAAACCAGCATAAAATCACCGGGAATATTTTAAAGGCCACTATCAGAGAATTGGCCGGCCACGATGCGAGGAGAAGCTTTTGGCTTGCAGACGGGAGCAAAGCGCTATTGCTTATATTCTTTACGAGTCTCGTGCTGGTGGGTGCTATTTATTATCGACCGTTGAAAAATGGCGTCAACGCGTTTTTCCAACCTCAAGTTGAACCGGAAAAAGCAGCGGTTACAGCCATTGAACCGGAAACAAAATCCCAAGACGAACTTGCAACGCTTGAAAATACATCTGAAGGACTAAAACCGGCGACAACAACAGATGTGCTCAATCAAATCGCCATTATGGATGCGGCTGACCATCAGAATGCGAGCGGTGCAAAAAAGCCGAAAAATGCGGGCGATCAGCTGCCAAACAAGGTTGCACTGGATTTAAAGAGCCATCTGCAAGAGATGGATGTGAAATCCTCCAGAATGTCAGCCCTGAAATGTGCTATGCAGTTATGGAATGCCGAGGCTGAAAACCAACCCTATTTGGACAGCATCGAGGATGATCAAAGCTATTTCCGGATATCTTCCAAACCTAACGGGATTTCCATCCACCGGATAGAGGCTGATATGGGTCTGTTGCGAAATCTGAATTTACCGGCCATCCTTGAGTTCTATCCGCCGGGTAGCCCAGCACCGGGGTATCTTACCTTAACTAAAATAGACGGCGACCGGATTGAACTGGGCGGCGCCACCGATGACCGCGTGATCGTCACGGACCAGAATGAAATCGAATCCTATTGGACAGGAGTGGCCTATATTCCCTGGAAAAATTTTCTCTCGATCTGGGGAACCATTCCCAGCCACACGTATAAGGATTCCATTATAACATTAAAACTGCTGCTGCATGAGCTGGGGTTTGCCAATTTTGAAATAAATGCAGAGTATGATGATCCAACCCAAATCGCTGTAGAGAAGATTCAAGCCAAATACGGCGTACCGGTAGACGGCTTTGTGGGGCCCTTAACCAAGATCATTCTTTACCGGGAAAGACAATCCTTTGATATGCCCCGGCTGACCAAAGATGATTCAAGATTTGTGGACCGCAAAAAATAAAGGCGGCTGATCTTTATTTTCCGATTATAGGCCCGTCATTAAAAATCAAGGGGATGATTGAAGGTTGAGTTCAATATTAAAAGCTTTGAAACGCGTGGAGAAAACAGCCCCGCGACAAGATGATCCCCAGGATTGGCCAAGAAAAATAGACGAAAAAAAGGCCGTTAATTCGCGGGCAAAAAAAACCTGGTTTTATAACAGACTGTTTTCCATACTGCTGATTCTCATCATTCTTCTAGCCGCCGGCTGGCTGCTGTTCGATTACAGAAACTTGATCATTGCCAGGTTGTTTCCGGAAACAGCAGATAGAACCGCCCGGCAGACATCTCCCGCATCCGGAAAAAAAGCTGCCGTTTATCACGCCAAAGTAGATCGACCGTCGGCAATACCAAAGAAAAACCCCCTTAGCAAATCTCAATTAACCAAGCCCCTGCCCCGCCAAACCGTCTCTGAAAAAGGTCCCGTGGCGACGAATGCCAGTCAGCCCGCAGCCGGCTTAACGTCATCAAGCAATCAAAAGCAACCGCAAAGACTCCCTCAAACCCTGGAAACGAAGAAGAAAGTGACGCCTACCGTAAACGCAGTCCGACCCCAGAAATACCGCCAGTCGACTGATGCGTCTGCCTCCAAGCCCGGTATAGAGAATACCGGCAAGAAATCCGCGCAAAATATGAAAAAACCTGCGGCCAAGGACAATGATTCCTCCATACAGCGAATGCTGGACTCCACGTTGAAGTTGCAGGCCATAGCCTGGTCTGAAGACCCCAGCCGGCGTATGGCGGTGATCAACAATCACATTGTCCGGGAGGGGGAATCGATAGATGGCTTTTCAGTAACCCGAATCCGCCAGGAAGACGTCCTCGTCAATGACGGAACCCAACCGTGGCGTCTTGAGTTTGGGTTAAGAAATTGATTCAATCCCGTAGGAATGAATTCCGCTCACCGCTTGGAGGCTTTGGCATATAAAGGGGAGATATCACGCAAGGTGGTAACGACATTTTTGAGAGAGTCTAAAAAAGCCTGAATATCCGCTTCGGTATTGTCGATACCGAATGAAATGACCAAAGTACCCTGGGCATCCGCATGGCTGAGCCCAAGGGAGAGTAAGACATGAGACGCCCTCAGAGACCCGGTGGCACAGGCTGATCGGGTCGAAACCGCGATATTATCATCATCCAGCATCAGCATAACGCTTTCGCCTTCGATATATTTTATGGAACAAGACACTAAATTGGGAAGGCTGAATTCAGGATGCGTGTTGATAATGTATTCGTCGATGTAATTCGGCAATTCATCGAGGAGTTTTTCCTTCAGCTTTTTCAGATGAGCCAAACGTGAGTCCATGTCGGTCCTTGCATGTTCTGCGGCCTTGCCCATTCCGATAATACCGATAAGATTCTCGGCTCCGGCGCGCTTATTGTTTTCCTGAACGCCGCCGTCCAGAAGCGGGAACACCCGGGTTCCGCGCCGTATATACAAGCCACCGACCCCGGTGGGTCCGTAAAAGGTGTTGGCCGCAAAACTCATCAGGTCGACACCCAGCGCCTGAACATCCATGGGCACGACACCCGCGGAATCGACAGCATCCGTGTGGAAAATTATTTTTTTCTCTCTGGTTATTTTTCCGATTTCCGCGATGGGTTGAATCGTGCCGGTTTCGTTATTGCTGTGCATAATCGATACCAGGATGGTTTCATCCGTGATGGCGTCGGCTACATCTGCGGGATTTACCCGGCCGCTGGCATCTACCGAAAGCGAGGTAACTTTGAATCCCGCTGACTTCAAGCGCCGCAAACTTCTGATGACGGAATTGTGTTCAATGTTGGAGGTAATAATGTGTTTTCCCTTTTCAGCATTGGCCAGGGCCACGCCTTTGACCGCGTGATTTACGGATTCAGTGCCGCCGGAGGTGAATACGACCTCTTTGGGTATTTCACAGTTAATCAGAGCGGCCACCGATTTCCGCGCATTTTCCAAGGCTGCGGCAGCTTCCTCTCCGGATTTGTGCTGGCTGGCCGGATTATGGTAGTCTTTTTTGATCGCCTCAATCATCGCCGCCTTAACTTCAGGCAAGAGCGGTTTGGCTGAAATGTGATCCAGATTGATGATTTTCATTTTTTCTTACCTTTCGCGGTTTTTAAATCCGGCTAATGTTCTTCCTCAAGACTCGAGTGACAGGCTTCACAGAATGTTGCCCCCTCGGTAAGCTCGATGTCACAATAAGGACAGTAGCATGATTTTCCATGGGAATGCTCATGCTCGTCCTTGCGCAAAGGCTCGGGCCGGGCAATGCCAGCCCGGATATCTTCGTAATTTTTAATTGCCAGCTGCAGGGCGTCGGCGCCCAGATTGGAGCAATGCAGCTTGTTTTTGGGCAAACCCTCCAGGGCTTGGGCAACATCTTTATTGGTAATTGCCTTGGCTTCTTCAATGCTTTTCCCCTTGGCGATTTCGGTCAGCATGCTGGAGACGGCAATGGCGGAGCCGCAGCCGAAGGTCTGAAATTTTATATCCTCTATTTGCTCATCCTTGATCTTAAGATAGATGGTCATCATGTCACCACACAGGGGATTGCCGACTTCGCCAACACCGTCAGCGTCCTCGATCACACCTACATTTCGTGGATTGCGGAAATGATCCATCACCGTTTTATTGTACAACATACCGGCATCCTCCCTTTACGAAAAATATTTTAGAGATATAATAATCATTTATTTACCTTACTCAAGCGGCGGGGCTTATTTGCCCAGCCTCACGCTTTTTGCAGGAGGCAACCTAAAAATAGGGGTCCATCGATGTGCACAGCCTGTTTGCAGGGATTCGGGTTCAAGCGATTTTTAGGATTTTGGCTCCCCGAATGGCGCTTTCTCTCAACTCGATCAGCGCTCGGTTGGCCTCTTTCAATTTAAATTCCTGCACTTCGGGCATAATCGGTATCTCCGCGGCCAGTTGCAGAAATTCGCCGACATCTCTTCTGGCGACATTGGCAACGCTTTTAATCTCTTTTTCCTGCCAGAGATGCGAGGGGTAATCCAAATTTTGCAGATATGCTTTGTCAAAATCCTCTTTGCGGATAGCATTGATCACCAGTCTTCCACCTCCTTTTAAGTTGTACAAAGCCTCAACAACCGGCTTCCAGGCCGGGGTCGTATCGATGATACAATCCATTTTTTCCGGCGGCCGCGCCTGTGTGTCGCCGGCCCAAACCGCCCCGAGATTCCGTGCAAATTCTCTTTCCGCTTCGCTGCGGGCAAATACGAACACTTTAGAGTGCGGGTATTTGTGCTTTACCATTTTTAACACCAGATGTGCTGAAGCACCGAATCCGGTCAACCCCAGGCTCTGGCCGTCTTTCATACCGGTCAAATGCATCGAGCGGTAGCCGATCGCACCGGCACACAACAGCGGTGCCGCTTGAGAATCGGAAAACGCATCGGGAATGACATACGCAAAATCCTCGGATACAGTGGTAAGTTCGGCGTATCCGCCATGAGCATCCCGGCCGGTGGCCTTGAACGCTTCGCATAGATTCTCATTTCCGGTATTGCAAAAGGAACATTTCCCGCAGACATGATGAATCCAGGCAACGCCTACCCGATCTCCAATCTCAAACCGACGGGCATGATTGCCGAGTCCGATAACGCTGCCGACGATTTGATGCCCCAAAATAATGGGAAAATGCGGTGGGGGCGTGCGGCCCTCAATTTCGTCCAATTCCGTATGGCATACACCGCAGGCAGATACCTTGATCAGAACTTCCCCCATCCCCGGAATAGGGTCAGGCATATCGACCCATTGGAGCGGATGCTTATTTTCTCTCAGGCTGCTGATTTGATTCAGAACCATTGCTTTCATGGATTACACCTCAAGGTCGAGTATTTTATATCCTTTGCCGGCCCACCGCAATAATTATTCCCTGAATCTTGCATGAAAATTAATGAGAGGCTGAAATGATGTTTACTTAAAACGGCTTAAGCAATTCTGCGCAGTCATCATTTGAATAGATATTAAAAAAAATTGGGATGAATATCTTTTATTCCCATCAATTTTCACCCTGCGGGCGAGCCGGAGGCTTCCATCTGCTGTGTTACTGAGAACTCGCAATAGTACACTATGGCTTCGCTCTCAGATGCCTTGCATATGAAAGTCTCCGACTCGTGCATGGTTCAGGGACTCCCTGAATCTTGCATGAAAATTAATGAGAGGCTGAAATGATGTTTCCTTAATCTTGTTGGTTGTATGCGTATTGTTTTCTGACATCGAGTTTTCTCCGTTTGATTTATATTGGGTTGCCTTGCAACGGTTAATCCTATAAAATGTCCACAAAAAAGAATTCATCGAAGGCAAATGCATGACTCGAAAAAATAAAGCGATTTGGGGGGTAATCGGGATATCCGGTTTTTTGTTGACACTAGTTCTTATCGTCATCCTTCTTGCGCCCAGATTGATCAATCGTGAAATCGTCAGAAATCTCCTCGAAAGAGAGTTTTCCCGGGGCATCGGGGGAGAAATCGTATACCATAAAATCGATCTGGCCTTGCTGCCCCGTCCACATGCGACGATTCACCGTGTTGCCTTCCGGCTTTCCAATGACATTTCAGCCCAAATGTCCGCCCTTCAAATTTATCCCAAGGTATTGCCGATATTTCTGGGCAGTTTCAGACTTGCCAGGCTTGAGGCGAATGAGCCCGAGTACATGATAAGGCTTCCTGCAAACGCCGGCAAGGATGAAGCCGCGGCCAAACCCGCATCGTTTGCAGGCCTCCTGACTCAAGTGCATGATGTTATCCTTGCTTTTCCCGAACTCACGCCTCCAGGTGTGGACGCGAAAATCAGAAACGGGCTGATAAACATCTTTGTCGGCGATCGCCGTATCTTTGAATTCAACAATCTTCAGGCTTCCTACAAACGGCCTTTCACCAGAACGGAATTTGCCCTCAGTTGCAAATCCAATATGTGGCACAGCATTTCCATAAACGGCTCGCTGGACACCGAAACGTTTACCAGCAAGGGAACGATTCAATTAGCCCAATTTCAACCACAGCGCTTATCCGAATATTTTTTCCCTGACTCCGGGCTGCGGCTGACCGAGGCCAGTGCAAATCTGACCGTAGATTTTGAAACCCGGGGCCCCCAATGGCTTCAGGCAAATCTGCACGGAACCATTCCGGATCTGAAATTGGCCAACGGAGAACATACATTGACCATAGCCGGCCAGGATATCGTCGGCAGTGCTCAGATAGACCGGCATCGTGCCACGATTTCCATAGAGAAACTTCAACTAAAGTACCCGAACCTCGAGATCGCCGCAACATTTCTTGCTGATGAGCTTCAACCGTTGTTTACCCTCGATCTGGAGGGACGGCACATAGACGTAGACGAAGTCCGCAAAGCAGCGATTGCGCTGAGTGCAAAAGCATCAATTGTCCGGGACGTTTTCGCTATCATCAAGGGCGGCAAAGTACCCCAGATCCAGCTGCATGCGCAGGGAAGCGGGTTCGCAGATTTGGTTGATCCGGATAATATGGTTATCCAGGGCCGGATGCAGGATGGAAAGCTATTTATCCCCGTCGCCGAACTGGATCTCGATGCCGTAGAGGGAACGGCCGTCATTTCCGGGGGGTTGCTGGTAGGAACCAGCCTCAAGGCGAAAATGGGGAAATCCTCGGGGAACAGGGGCCATTTAAAACTGGGCCTCAACAAAAATTTATCCCCATTCCAGCTGGATATTGCGGTGCAGGCAGACTTATCTCAGCTGCCGCCGGTACTAGAAAGGGTTGTCGACGATGAGGATTTTCTGACCGAGCTTGCCCGCATTGAAGAATGCAGGGGCACTGCTTTCGGCAAATTGGTTCTGGGCATCGAATCCGATCGGGTCGATGTCACGGTAGAGGCCTCGAAGGTTCATCTG
>Ga0209536_100011079_pt1 | contig 13236 bp, 6 predicted proteins | sample DeeMarSeWOR28_12_FD_187461 | JGI IMG/M metagenome (GOLD analysis project Ga0209536, IMG submission 187461) | Marine sediment microbial communities from White Oak River estuary, North Carolina - WOR-2-8_12 (SPAdes) (version 2) | ecosystem: Environmental > Aquatic > Marine > Intertidal zone >...
CAACACCATCCTTTGTCCGTCGCAGTTCAGAACTACTGCATTTTCTTCAATACTCTCAATGCGAGCGCCCGCCACGGTCTGGTCTATCTTGTACAGATCAAACGCTCCGGTTTTAAGGTCTTTGATAATTGCTCTTGCAATTTCTGTTCTCCCGGATATAGTGCCGGATAATGCCAATCCTAATTCCTCAGAGATCGATTGCTGGTAAGCTGTCGATGTCCATTTACCTGAGCCTGCTGTTTGACCTGAAGAGTCGAATGGATCTCCTTCTATGATTTCAGAGTAGTCTTTGGGTGACAAATCCGACGAACGTGTTGCCTTATTTACACTTGTTGCGCTGCCGCCCCGCACGAAGGGGGGTGTAGAATTTTTTTCCTTTTGCTCGGGCACAAAAGTTATGATGACTACATAACCCAGTACTAAGGCAAGTGCTAATTTACTTATAAACAAGACCTTCCGAATGTACATTTTGCACCTTTCTTTTTTTAAACAACCATTGCTGCCACAGATAAGTAGAAGACATTTGCCAGTCCGTGAAACAAAATTGGTGCTAATAGTGACCCGGTCCGGACAAACAGCCAGCCAAGAACCAGGCCGGGTAAAAAGGTCAGAACCGAAACTATTTCACCCTGAATTACAACATGAGCAGTTGCAAAACAGGCAGCAGATATTATTATACTAATCCATTGTAACTGTAACAGCCTGCGTTGTTCTTGTGTTATTGCGATTATTGTCTTCAGAATATTATTTTGAACGTAACCTCTAAAAAATATTTCTTCAGCTACTGCGATATACATAAACTGGTAAAGTAACCAGCTAAACCAGCCATGTGCCGGTGGCATCACCGACCGCAGTGGTAATTCCAATCCCCAGTATCTCATAAACCACAGCCCACAGACCATGAGTGGGAAAGTAGTAAGGCAGGTCCATCCAAGAAGCACAAGCGAATGGCTTATTTGCTCCCTGTCAAGACCAATTCCGGCAAATTTACGTTTTGTAATCGCTGTCGGAACAAAGGCAACAGCGATCAAAATACCTGGCGCCAAGAACCATGTCTGTTTCAAAACAGAACCTGTGCCGATGAACCTAATTACCAAAATCGCAACAATTGTTACGATGGCGGTCTCTATAAGTAAAGATGCATTCAGCCGCTTTGTTCTCATATCAAAAAGCTGAGCCGAAGGTCCATCCCTACATCTGTATGCTGGAATAAATGTTTTTGTATTATTTACTGTATAAATTGTTAAGCCTCCCAGAAAAGGACCTTCTTACGCATCTTCTCATTATAAAGTCTAAGAAATAAAGTCTGGCAGAGGCAAACATTGTCTTTTACCTATATATGGTTCCTATATGCCGTACGCGCTCAATTTGCTAATATGAGCCTCTATTAGTTATATTATCGGTCCATAGTGGCGTCAGCTATGAGTATAAAATATAAGAATGAATTTTACCGGAGGCAAACTTCAGTGATGATTTTGTACATCCATGCTGAGATTTGCGTATATTTTTCCTATTAACAATATTATAGGACTTTAAAGTGCTGTTGTAAAGTAGAAAATGGTTAGAGATATGTAATTTCAACGTCGCTTATAAGTTATACGAAATGTGGTTTTTTATCTTAAAAATGGGGTTGCTTTTCGGCCGAAAATCCAAAATCGATAATTAGTTCTACGAAGATCTTAACTGAAGGGCCAAAAAATCAGGATTACTCTTAAAAAAATCTGTAAAATGGGCTAATTGTTACGAATTTAATATTAAAAACAGTAAATTAGGCCGAAAATAACCGATTTTTGGGGACCGGACCTATTCGTCAGCTAAAGCTGAAAATCTCGATGTTTAGGTCAATTGTAACATTCGTGTCAGGTAATATCGCGTATTTTACTTTTCCGCCTATCTTTTAGTTTTAAAATTACCATTGTTACAGCCAGCCCGATGTATGGCAGCAGAAGTTCCAGTGCACTTGCCTGGCTGTTGGCAGACATCGAACAGCCTCCGCCGCCACCTCCTCCACTTACACTAACGTTGCTACTACCAAAACTGCCACCAACAAAAAATTGCGTGAAGTGTGTAGTCTTAAAACGCAGATATGGGATCGAAGATATAACGATGGTCTCAATATCCGTTATACCTTGCTGACTGGCCGATGCGGTAAGAGGATTGTACCAGTATACCGAAACTGAGTAATCGGAAGCGGGGCTCTGGTATGGTATCGTGATTGTAACCGGCGGATCAAATACTATTCCGCTTGGTCCAAAATCATAAGGCAGACTCAGGTATTCCTTGCTCGTTGCTGGCGGATTCTTTACCTCTGAGATTGTAATCTCTATTTCGCAGGGATACGCTCCTGCCGGTACTATGACGGAAACACCGTCTGTAGTCTCCACTGTTGTTGTGGATGTAGTAGAAATATTGCCCGACGCCAATGTCGTAGATTCTATGGAAGTGCTTCCGGCATAATAGATATCCGTATTCATATTCCTGTTGTCAGTCCATACTATGTATGGATCGCCATCTCTATCTATGCCTAGGGCCGGCTCTGCCTGGCCTGAATTTGTCTCGTCATCACCCACAAAAACATTTGTTATGGGGCCTGAATTGATTTCATCGAAGAATATATCTGTGTCTCCACTGCTGCTGAGCCATCGCTTATCCTGCCAGCATACGTAAACTCTTAGGTTATTACCTGTGCTACCCATAACGGCGATCGCCGGTTCCAACTGATCTGCACTGGAGCCGTAATCGTCTATAATGCTGCTGCCTGTCAGATAATTCCCCGGCAGGCCACCACTAGTTTTAGCATAGAATATGTGATCTTTCCCAAGCGTGTCGTCAACCCAAACCAGATGTAAAATAGATCCTTCGGATTCAGTAGCGATCGCAGGATTTGATTGGTTATTTTCGTTGTTAACTATCGCAACATTTGTCCAGGGACCGTTATTTGACGCTGCTCCATAAATGTCATTTTCTCCGGAGATCCTTTTATCTGTCCACACAACGTAAACTGTGTTGTCGGAATCTACGGCAATGGCCGGCTCTCCTTGGTAGGCAAGATCAGATGTTATTTGCGAAACTGTTTTGGAGACGAAACCGTTGTTCGATGAACCTATATAAATATCCTGATTACCGTTCCGGCTATCTTCCCAGACGACATAGACCTTGTTAAAGCTATCGACAACAATGGCTGGATAATACTGGTGATCATTTGAGTCGGTGATCCTTGTTTCAGCAGACCAGTTTACTCCGTCAGTTGAGGTTGACATGTAGATGTCCCAGTTCCCGCGGCGACTATCCTGCCAGGCGACATATAATTTGTCATCGCTGCCTACCGCGACAGTAGAATTGCGTTGGTCTGCGGTACTGTCCGTCAGCTTAATGCTGTTACCGAAATCTTCCGAACCTGCAGTAAGTTTGTTGATATAAATATCTTTGTTGCTTGTCGGGCCTGCGTGCCAGGTTGCCCAGATATTACCCTTGCTGTCACTACAAGTTTTAGGTCTGTTATTGTTGATAATGCTGGCAAACTCAAACGACTCAACATTGATAGTGTTGTTCTTATTGACTTTTTTGTTCTTACCAAATGCCCGCATCTTTGTTTGAAAGGAATAGGAATACTCGTCCATTAAATTGCCGGCAAGGTCCGCGGCATTTACTGTAACAGTAAATGTCTGATCAAAATTAAATCTTTCGTTCGATTGGTAGGTAAATGTATAATCAGCTTTTGTGCCTGTTCGATAGCATTGGCCGTATGCGCTGCTGTATTTGGCTGTATTACCTGAGTATACGGTATCATTATTGACTTTAATTCTTACCGAATCAGCATCGACACCATCTCCTGAATCAATAATATCCAAAGTTATCAATGTATTCAGGTGAGCTTGGATTGAGTCTGCTTGGGGAGAAAGATTGGTAACTATTGGTTTTGTTACATCCGGCTCAGCAAAATTGGCAGAAATTGTGTGATTGGTAATAACATTGGTGAAAGTATAACTGCTCACGGCACCAACCGAGATGCTATCTACAAGGACATCGGAGATGTGATATCCTGAGTTTGTGGTGATAGTGTATGCCTGTGAGGCACCTGGAACGACCTGCGTGGTGCCGCTTGGATTAATCTGTCCACCATTGCCCGCATTGGCTGTAATTGTGTAGGTGAAAATGGTGGTAATTGTATGATTGGCCGCAACATTTGTGAAGGTATAGCTACTTACGGCACCAACTGAGCCGCCATCCACCAGAACATCGGAGATTTCGTGTCCTTCTGTTTCGGTGATAGTGTATGTCTGTGAACCGCCTTCAACGACTTGCGTAGTTCCACTCGGACTAATCGTGCCGCTGCCGCTGGCACTGGCTGTAATGCTGTAGGTAATTACTGCAGCGGTAGTGAAAGTGTTATCCTGGCTGATAGATTCGTTTCCCGATGCGTCTGCTGATTTTACACGGAAGTGATACGTGGTGCTTGAAGACAGCCCAGTAAGTGCTACAGAGTGAGAAGTGACAAGGCTCGTATCAACATTCGTAGCACTTCCATAAGTGGTGTCTACACCATATTCTACCTGACTAGTAGAATTCTCATCAGTATCCCAGGTAATAGTTGCTCCAGAGCTGGAAATATTTGAATAGTTGATGTTTGAGATGACCGGAGCGTTTGTATCAGCGGGAGGAACTTCTCCATAAAGCTCTAAGATCTCTGTTGCACTCAAAGCCCGGTTGTAGATGCGTACTTCATCGATAATGCCCTTGAACGCCTCGGTTCTATCTGAACTGTATCCGTTATTGCCTATGTCGGCGTAGGTCTCTAAGATGGATAAGCCGGTATACGTACCACTTGCCTTTCCAGCACCGTCTACATAAACAACATAGTTTGCCCCATCCCAAGTCAGGGTAATGTGGTACCAGATATTTGTATTTAAATCCTGGATATTAGTGTGTCTTGTATGAGAATCCCCTAATCCTAAGTCCAGGTATCCTTCTGTATTGTCTGTATAAAGCTGTATCCTGTTAGACCAGGGTTGAGTCATGTGGCTAAAAAAGAAATGATGAGCACTTGAAAAGTTCTCAGCATAAGCCCAGAAGGCAATTGTTCCTCCACTCACGCTGATATTGCTGGTTCCAATTTGCACAGCATCATCGACGCCATCAAAGCTTAAGGCTCCATCAATTTTGCCGTTAGTCCATATCGGGCCATTTATCAGCGATCCAGTGTTATTATTGCCCGAAGAATCCACAGCACTACTGCCACTACCTTCATCGAATTTCCAATGACCCACCAATCCATAGTCATATTCATAATCTATTGTTGTTTCAATCATTGGGTTACCGGAAGTATCCTGAACATTTACAACTGTTAAAGTGTAGGTTCCTTCTTCGTGAGTTGAAGTTGTTAGAGTAACCGTATCGGTCTCAAGAGAAGCTGCAATTATAGATATTCCATTATTGATATTGTAATTATTTGTCTGTTCTGCTGATGTCGGATCTAATAGCTCGTTGAAGGTAATTTCAACTGATGTTTCAGAGGCACTGGCCGAAATGATGGTCGGGGCGGTTACGTCCGGGCCCTCAACCGTGATGACTACGGTGTCAGTATCCGTCAAGCCGTCGTTGTCCGTAACTGTAAGTGTGATTGTATGAACGCCAACCGATAAAGTCACTTCGGGGCTATCGCTTGTTGCAATCTGATTTCCGCCTTCGCTCCAGACATAGCTATCGATAGTGCCATCCGGATCCAAAGAACTAGAACCATCAAGGTTGGCCTGTTCACTGCCATTATTGTCGGAGTCGGTAATAGTTTGGTCGGGTCCGGCGTTGGCGATCGGCGCCTGACTGCCCGAAGGAACGAATTCGTAGGCGCCGATATCGTATCCAGCGCCCTGTGGTCTTGTAGTTCCGATGATATCGATGTTAGGAGCTAAATTTGAACTTCCTGCGTCAATTGCAGGGCTTCCCGCTTTCAACGTGAAGTCCAAATTGGTATAATCACTATAGATTTCATCATAGTATCCGGAGGAATTTTTAAGATTGTGCTCAACTATAAAATTATTAGCTGGCAGAGCATCTGTTATGCCTCCCCAGACAATATTATTTCTTATGAATACGTTACTTGCTTGTTCAGGGTAATAAATTCGTATCGCAGGTCCGTGTGTGCCGTTGGGTGGATGTACAATTGTATTATTGATTATCTTGGCATTGACAGGACTATCTAAAGTTATGCCATGCCAGTGGTCTACCACAAGAAGATTATTTTCAATTGTCCAATCCTGCCAATCTCCACCTGCAGCAAAAATGCCCTGAGCGTGTGAACTATATGGTATACTTGGGTCTGCGTAACAATAAAACTTATTTCCGCGAATAACTAATCTGGATACAGTGTTTTCTCCAACATAGATTTGCATTCCGTCGTCATGGTTGTCGTCTACATCTAAAGAATTTCTAACAGTGTTATACTGCCATGTCATGTCACTGCTGGTTTTTACACGTAATCCATCCATGGTAAATTTATCAATGACATTGTGTTCTATTAAGCCATTGCTTCCTCCCACCAAAATACCCTGTCCTACATTTCTTAAATTGTTATTGCGGACAATGCTATTATCTGCAACAATATATATACCAGCTACACTTTTAGTTGACCAGTCACTTGCACTCCAGAGGTTTGTAGTTGAATCTGAAGCCGTGAAAATTTTACAATTTTCGATTATTATATTACTGCTGCTGCCGATAATATAAATAGTAGCCTGACCGCTATGTGCTCCCCAGTCTAATTCAGTTCTTACTTCAATACCTCTTAAAGTCCAGTTACTAACATCCCTCATATCAATACCGGATAATTGAGGATTATGATCCACCTCCGCCTCTATAGTTATTGGCCCTTCATTATTATACCATCCATCATATCTTCCGATATGGCCATGATAGCCTGTTCTGAGTTTTATTGTATCTCCCGGGGCTACAGGAGCTATAGGATTTGTTATAGAGCCGGTGGGAGTAGTTCTTCTCTGGATTTTTCCTGCGTTAAAAACTGATTGTAAGGTCCCCCATGGATTTGCTGAACTTCCGTTGTTGCTTTGAGTATCTCCCCCTGCGGGATCACAATAATAAATATCCGCTAACCCTTTGTTTGTCAGGGCTGCATTAATTGAACATAACAGGCAGACTATGAACAGCGCACCTGAAGGTACTTGTCTACACCTGTATGCTTGTTTAAATGTCTCTGTTTTATTTATCTTGTACATTGTTTAGCCCACCAAAAAGATCCCTTATTGAACTACATATCTTCTCAGTATAAAGTCTAAGAAATAAATCGGAGCAGTGGTGAACATTGTCTTTTACCTATTATTTTCACGTAAGCTGTATATTCTAAATTTGTGCATATGGCTCTCTATTGGATTCATTATCGGTCTAAAACAGTGTTAGCGACGCGCATAAATCGTAAGAGTAACTTTTGCCGATTGCAAACATCATCGATGATTTTGTACATCCATGTTGGGATTTGCAAATATATCGTTTTATTAGCTTTATTATAGGACGATAAGTCGCAGGATTCAAGTTTTAAATATTCAAAGATATGTAATCAATAATTTCGTTTATAGGTTTTGATTAAGCTACATTTTTTCTGTAAGTTCTTTTTTCTTTTAAATTAGCAGTATAGGTCTTCAGCAAAAATTAGACACATAGGTCTATGAATTAGGAAGCGACTTCAGCTCCGTTTGTTACCTATTGGTATACATATCACTGGTTCTGTAACAATCCCTTGATTTTAAGCTAAAATCAATGATTGCCCCCCATTTTGAACCAAAAACAGGAATGTAAAAATGGCACAGAAAATCGACAGAATGACATCATCATCCAACATATTTATCCTTAAGTTTCTTCATCTAATTGTCAAAGACAATAATCACTCACATAAGAATAAAAAAAATATTATCGTGCCCGCTAATCCCTTAGCTTTCTTCAAAAATGATATTATACTAAACCTGTGAATATATATTTCAAGATAAAAAAGAAAAAAATAAGAAAGTAATGGATTAGAAAAAGTGTTTTTGGATTGAGAATGGGTTTACCGACAGTTTTTGGTAAAAAAGTTGGCGTTTCCATAGCTTCACCGCACTCGGGCTCAGTAGTAACAATTTATTCAGTTCCATCATAAAGCCATTCGGGACATATTTTTGCAATGTCGTTAAACTAACCTTACAATCCTCGCTCAAATCGCGAATAGGTTTGTTGCTACATTCGGGTGGGATGATACCATCATAAGGCGTTAATGAGGAATATTTGTTTTATTGAGTTACCATCCCTCGATAATAACAATTTACAGATACATATTTATAAAAATTGTTTTTATGGATTGTAATTATTTTATGAATTATAGGGATTTTGATGAAACTATATAACTTATCTCTTTTATAAAAAATATGCATTGTGCTCATTTTACAGCTTTTGCTTATTATGCGTCCTATAACTATTCGCATTTTTTTGTTGAAAAACTGAAAAAGTTACTATTTTTCAATAATTTTCAATAAAAAGGTTTGACAGTGGTTTACATCGTTGATATCATTATCATATCTGTATAATTTTAATGTACCTCGCATGGAAGAGAGAGGCACATCTAATTTTTTCTAACGGATTGAGCAAGTTGTAAGGTGATGGTTTTGGTATAACTAATGCTGTCACTGGCAGGCTTGTTTTAGTTAACGTTTCTGTAGCAGGTTTGAGGAGGAATACAGAAGCGATTTTTGTTTGCTTAGTTAGTACTACTTTTAGGCTATGTTGTTCATGGTAGTAACAATTGTTATTGGCTTGTAAGAATCAATCTAAAGTATAAAGGATTATCAGTGCGGAATAGGAAACCGAATAAGTTGGGTAAGGTTTCAGGATTGTTCATCTGGATTTTGGCTGTTTTGCTTTTGGTGTCATCCGGTATAACCTACCGCCTTCTGGCATTTCACTTGGATCTACTTTTCGACACTCCCATTTCGCTACCTGTATCCCTGAGTGATTTTCCTACACAAGTTGGAAATTGGATTGGTACAGAACTAACAATTCCTAATACTACCAAAGAATATCTGGAGAAGAACTTCGCTGATGATTTTTTGAGTAGACGATATATTAACGATGCAACTGGGGCATGGGCTGATGTGTATGTCGTATATTGCTCGTCCCGACCGAGTGGTATACTAGGTCATCGGCCTCGTGTTTGCTATCCTGCACATGGCTGGATCCATGATTCTACTGAACAATCGCAATTTGCCTCGAGAGTTGGTCGACAAATACCTTGTTTGATACATCGATTTCATAGACCCGCTCCAGCGTATAATCATAAAGTTGTTTTGAGTTTTTACATCTTGAGTGGCCAAATAACCGTTAATGAAAAAGATTTTTCTGGTCCTCTTGGTCGGAGGCCGAACATCACCGGTGATCCTGCGCGTTACATAGCTCAAGTACAGATAAGCTCGGTACTCGAGAATTCGATTAGAACCGCAACCAAGGATATGACAGATTGGATTTTCGATTTTTTGCCTGATAAGAACGGTAATGTTAGAGTAGCTGATTTGAAATAATTAAGAACTAGAGACTGTCGCACTGCTGTAACTGCTTGCCAGAACATAAGTTATGATGTTTTTTCTCGTAACCGAGGGGGACGGAGTTTGTTAAGATCAATGAGCTTTAAGGGATTATTAGCCAGAGCTTTGTTGATTGTCTTCTTGTTAATACCAGTTTCGGCCAATGGTACGGTCTACGTTATATTTCGCTATGATGACCTATCGGCTGATAGATTTGGTGAACGAGAAGGAAATCCTTTGAGAATGAGTATATGGGAAGCAGAGAAGGCTGTTGATAGTCTATTTGATGGATATGGTATTCCATATGTGATTGCGGTTATTCCCAAATCGAAATCAGGATATGGTGAACTCACAACGAAAGATAAACATATTTCTTTTGAAGAAGATCAGGAAAAAACTGACTTTATTAAACGCGCCATTCTAGCAGGAAGGGTAGAAGTGGCTCAGCATGGCTTCTCACACACTAACCATGTCTGGGAGAAAAATATAACCCACCGACAAGGAGAGTTCAGGGATCGAGACTTAAATTCTCAATTTGAAGACATTGAGGAGGGTAAGAGAATACTCACAGAGTTATGTGGATTTCGAGACGTCATCAGCTTTGTTCCGCCTTGGAATGGGTGGGACTCGAATACGGCCCGGGCTCTCAAACAGGCCGGCTTCAAAATCCTCTCAGCGCGTCGCTTCTATTGGTCTAAAGAGGCTGAGTCGTTGACGATGATCCCATCAACTACTAGTCTTCATGAATTAGAATTTGGAGTTGAGAACGGAGACTTTCCGGAAAGCGGTGTAATCGTGGTTATATATCACCCGACAGATATATGTGCAAGCCCAGAGCTTGGTTCGAATTGTTACGGTCCTCAGCGTTTAGGCAAGCTCTTAGATAAGATATCGGTTTTGCCCGATGTAAAAGTAGTCACTTTACAACAATTGGCGGCTATCAAAGGGGATTTGACGTCAGATAGATTTCGCTCAGCTGTACACCTACAGTATTTTCGGGACTTTTGGCAAGAAGTTTTGCCAAGGAGATTTTTCTCTCAGAGATTATTGCCGAAACATCTGTTGCCCGGCGAAAAAGACTGGATGGTTTATCTGACCGAATCCCAATACCAAAAAAAAGTAAGATTCTGGGTCTTAGTCACAGTAATATTTATGGCGGTAACCATTTTTATCGGATTGATTATCAGATATGTACTTTCGCGATTGGTATCTAAGAAGTGGTGCTTAATAGGGGATTTGTTTGCAGTGGTTGTTGTATTTCTGGCGATAGCGGCTGAAATACAATTGATATACAAAGGTTACCACATAGTTGCTGTACGGGCTATTCCCGGTTTCATTGGATTAGGTTTTTTGCTCTTTAGAATATTACAGGTCGTAAAGCGAGGTGAATACCAAAGAAGATTGAAGACTGAAACTTTTGAATTATCCGCTTCTACAGTTACAAAGACCTAAATGTAGAAAGGGATCATGTGGTTACTATAATATTAACTGAGGTGGCACCTCTCGAGCAGTCCGACGAAATTAAATTATTGAACCGCATCATTACAGCAAATAGATCCGGCGAAAGCGGATCTAAGAATAGGGCGATAGTAGTATTGTAAAAAAAAATACTGAGAAGGGTAAAGTGCCTTGACATGCCAAGACCTTGAACCTCGATTGCTCTTATGAGGTGCTAAAGTATGCTTGAATCCATTAGCTTAAAGGCCGATATGAATTTCCTGAGATGTCTTTAAAATTGTTGTTTGTTAGTGAGTAGCATACATGGAATCAGAAAGAACGCTTGCACGAATGCCTTCACTGAAGCTAAATGCTGTCAGCAATTGGCTCCCTCTTGGTGTCAATATAATTATCGGCTTTCTGTTGATGCCTTATCTTATTGATAAACTTGGACCGACAAGATATGGGATTTGGGCATTGGTCGGCTCGTTTGTTGGATATTACGGATTTCTTCGGTTAGGAGTTGGTACGGGAATTATGCGATACGTTCCCTTTTATGTGGGCCGTAAAGATAACATAAGTGTCAGCGAAGTAGTCAGTACAGGGCTGGTTATATTTCTTGCAGCGGGCTTGATAATTTTGATTCTATCAATGATAACAGCCGAATCCATTGCGCATTTTTTCAATGAGGGTTCTGAATTTGCTGCGCTTATCCGTGTATTAGGCTTGGCAGCAGCGATCGAATGTCCCATGCGGATGTTTGATACAACTGTGCTAGCTCACGAGAGGTGGATCGCATGTAATCTGATAACTACTATGGCTTCGATAATGCGGGCGATTGGCCTAGTTGGTTGTGTCTACTTTGGTTACGGATTGGTAGAAATGGGTTATGTAGTATTATCAGTTTCAGTATTTTGTTTGATTTCTGTAGTAATCATATTCATTAGAGTTTGTCGGAATGTTCGCATTGGAATTAGCAAGGTCAAATTTCCCCATGTTAAAGCATTGATTTCCTTCGGATTGTTATCAATAATTGTTGCTTTGGCATGGTCATATACTTTGCAGGGGCATAAGTTAATAATTGGAAAATTGATTTCTATGGAAGCTGTCACGATTTATGCTGTTGCAGCAATGATTATGAAAAACGCCAGAAACGTGGTGGTGAGCCCTAATCGTGTTTTTTGGCCAAGATTTGCTCATCTGGATGGACAGAGCCATTTGGAAGAGGCCCGATCGTTATTTTGTCAAGCGACCAAATATAATACATTGTTCGCTTCGCTAATAATATTGGTTGTCATTTTGTTTGGACCTGCCTTTATAGAACTTTGGATGAAAAGAGTAGAAGAAGGATTTGAAATGGTTTATCCGGTCTTGACAATCTTAGCGATTGGCTATCTCATAGAGACTTCTTTAGCTGTAATTCCTTCATTGTTAAGTGGTATGGGTCTTCAAAAGGTAAAAGCCGCACTGGCTATTGCTGAGGGGATTCTGGGACTTGGGCTGAGTATCTTGATGACATGGAAAATGGGGATGGCTGGCACAGCTTTAGGATTTACAATTTCAATCGCTTTAATGCGAGGTTTCTTAAGTTCCTGGTATGTCTGTAGCCTGTTTAAAATCAGTGTTCTGAAATATTATCTCGATTCGCTTGTAAGGCCTTGGTTAATTATGGCAACTATAGCCGCAATAGCATACTATTCAAATCTCCCTGATTATATAAATGGTTGGCCTTCTTTGATATTTCTGTCATTAGCCATAACAGTCTTATTTGTAATTTGTATATATATAGCAGGTATGAACTCCAGTGAAAGAAGAGACATGTTGAGTTTGATCGGAACAAGGTTGGCTAAGAATAAAAACTAACGCATTGTGTGGATTTTAATTTACGAGTAATCTGGATTTTAAGGATTCAATATTCATTGCCATGTTCAGCAGAACGCTTGTTGTTTGAGAAAGAATCTTTCGAATAATTCGAATCGTCAAATGGCACGGGCCTCTAGCGAAAGTGATTTTGGTGCCAAATCGCTGCTCCAGTTGCCTCGCCACTGTCTCCATCAGTCGGTGCTTGACAACCAGCGTTCCAGTCGCCTGTTTCGGCAAGGGGGAAGTCTATTTATCGATTCTTCTGACCGATAAATTATAATACATCTATCTCTGCTGTAACAGTTTTTGCTGCAACGGTTTGGAGCGATAGCCCTTATCGGCAGGTACCCAGCCGCTGGATTCTTGGGTAATCAACGGC
>Ga0209536_100011080_pt1 | contig 13235 bp, 9 predicted proteins | sample DeeMarSeWOR28_12_FD_187461 | JGI IMG/M metagenome (GOLD analysis project Ga0209536, IMG submission 187461) | Marine sediment microbial communities from White Oak River estuary, North Carolina - WOR-2-8_12 (SPAdes) (version 2) | ecosystem: Environmental > Aquatic > Marine > Intertidal zone >...
TTGCCGCTTTCTCCAGCGATAAACTGGAGGAAATCCTTTTTTCAATCATGCGGCGGGAGTTCAAGTTTGTTGAAGCGGTCGGTGCGGTTCTCGGGTTCCTGATCGGAGTGGCGCAGGTAGTGCTGCTGTCGCTGCCATTTTAGGAGGATTCAAGGGTTCGATATCTGTAAAGCAAAATGACCCTTGTGATTTAAATTTTGACTTCACGCGGCAAAGACTATCTGAATCATGAGGTCAGTAGAGTATTTCTAGTGAATAAAGTGCATGAAAGCTCCTGCCGGTTATACCGTTCATAGAATATTCCTGATTCTCCCCTCGAACCCTTGAACCCTAGCCCCCTTGAATCCTTATCTTCAATTCCGGGCCGGATGCAGGTCATCATCTGATTTCAGACCCGGCAAGGTATAATTATCAGCTTCCGGGTCTGTTTTTTCTTGCAGCAGTAATTCCTCTGCAGATTTATCGGATTTTATAGTGAAGCCGGCATCAATGATCATCTGCAGGGTGTCCTTTCTGCTTTTGCCCCTGGTGTTGAGGTAGCCGTCCATGAAAAGTGAATTTGCCGGATAGAGGCTCATGACCTCAAGTGAGCGCAGATGATACTCCCTGCCGGCCGCGGTCCGGATCTCCGCCTGCGGGTTAAGGAAACGGAAGAGACAGAGTATTTTCAAGCAGTAATCTGGTGAAAGGTTGACCGCATTTTCAAGCCTGTTGCCTGCAATGGGCAGCAGGAAATTGATGGGGATGGATTTCGCCTCCAGGTCCCGCAGCATGAGCGCCAACTCAACAAGTTCCCCAGGTGTTTCTCCCATGCCGGCAATAATGCCCGAACAGATTTCCAGTCCGGCTCTGCGTGCAGCCCTTAAGGTGTTGATCCGGTCTGCAAATGTATGCGTGGAACAGATTTTCCCGTACCGGCCTGCAGAGGTATTGAGGTTGTGATTTAGACGGTCGAGCCCAGCCTCTTTAAGAAACCTGGTGGAGTCATCATCCATGATGCCGGCAGAAACGCAGACCTCAATGGGGTACTGCTTCTTGATCGTCCTCACCAGGTTGGCGATACGTTCTATTCTCTGAGACCCTGGCCGCCGACCGGCATACACCATGCAATAGCGGTGGGCCCCGGCTTCATAAGCCTGTTTTGCTTCAGCGACGATCTCTTCTTCGGTTTTTTCTCTATAGGCAGCTATTTCGGCATTGCTGCTTTGGGACTGCGGGCAGTAGTTGCAGTCTTCGGAACAGAGGCCATTGCTTACGTTGTTGATAATATGGACGGTTACCTCTCTGCCGTGAAAATGTTTGCGCACTTGAAAGGCGGCGTCTAAGAGCGGCAGGAGTTCAACCCGGCTGTCTGTCAGCAGACTCAGGCAGGTTTCCGGTGCCGGCAACTCCCCGTTTATACCGGCATGAGCAAGAGTCCGGTACCATTGTTTATCCATTTCCATGCACCTTTATTTTTGATAAATTCTTCATGCAAACAAAGAAAAAAATATGTTTTTCCGGTTGTTGGTGTATTCTATTTATATATACATTTGTCAAGAGCAGGGCAACGTTTGTTAAGGTTTTACACCTGATTACCCGACCGCCGCGGAGCAGTAATCGGACACGGTGAATCATTTATTTTACGTAATGAGGCAGGAAAGCATGGCAAAACATTCAGTAATTCTATTCAAACCCTATCCCATGGAAGTAGGCCAGAAAATACACATTGCCGGAGGACCGCGGGCAGGAGACTGGGAAGTGATCGGCGTCAGTGAGCGCAAGGTGAAGCTCCGCTGCCCGGTCAGTTTCAGGGAGTTTGAATGGGACCGTTTCTGTTATTTTTCTGAATTGCAGCAGGACAGGGAATGGCCCCGACATGATTGAGAAATATTAAAACTGTCTGAAAAGGCTTGCTGAAAGTTGCAATCTACCCTGAATACAGAGGACATGCCCTTATATTGCGGAGCTTACAAAACAAAAAATAATGCAGGGAGGCCAGAATGGAAAAGCTAACATTAAACTATCACTTGAAGCTGCAGGAGATGTGCGACTGCTATATGGAAACAGATTTTCTCGCCGCAATGCAGGGCATGGCAGGAGCTGAGTCAAAAGATCCGGAAGAGGACGGTATCAAGTATCTTGCCCTGGCAATCATGTTTGCCATAACGCGAAAAGCGGAAAAGCTGTCCCTGAAGAAAAAGAGCGAAAAACTGGAAGCTACAATTAAAAATGGCCACAAAGAGAAACTGCCTCTGCCGCAGGCTGAAATCATGGAGAAGGTTTTTGAGATCATGCGGGCCATCCTGCATATAGAGAAAGACAAGGGTAAGATGGAATTCTCATTGGGTTTGCGCTCCGGCGAGGTCAATGTCATGGTCGAGGTTAATCGGGATGGCGACAAGCAGTCTTTGAAAATCAAGTTTCCGAAACAGTGAGTTTTATAGGTCCATTCCGGACAATCAGCAGTCTGATCCTGGCTTCAGCCTCGCCACGGCGGAAGACCCTGCTGCAGGATCTTGGACTTGAGTTTGAGATCATCGAAGCACAGGTCGAGGAACAACCCCGCGCCGGTGAAAAACCCGAGGAGTTTGTCCGCAGGACAGCCTGTGACAAGACCGGTGCGGTTGCCCGTGAGAAAGCGGCATCATGGGTCCTGGGGGCTGACACCGCAGTAGTTCATGAGAACCGGGTCCTGGGCAAACCAGAAGATGCGGCGCAAGCCCTGTCAGTATTGCAGAGCCTGGCCGGTCAGAATCATGTTGTACATACGGGTTTTTGCCTGGAGAATGTAAAGGAGCAGGTGTCGGTCAGCAGGGTTGTTACAACAGAGGTGAGCTTTTTTCCTTTTTCAGAGGAAATTGCAGCAGCATATGTTGCCACTGGAGAGCCGCTGGACAAGGCGGGAGCCTATGGCATCCAGGGATGCGGCGGTTTCCTGGTTGAGAGGATACACGGCTCCTACAGTAATGTTGTCGGCCTGCCCCTGGCAGAGGTTATCCGGGAACTGCTGCTGTATAAGGTGATAACACCAAGACCGGGATAATTATAACAGCGGGAGAATTGTTAACGATCACCGGCAGTCATCTCAGTCTGCCATTGTTTTAGGGCCTGTAGTGCCCGCTCGGCATATTTTTCGCCGCGTGATCTTTTGGGTGTTTTTTGCTGCAATCCCGGGAACAGGCCGAAATTGATATTGGATGGCTGAAACCGTCGGGGATCAGTTGCTGTCAGGTGGGTGATCAGGGCGCCATGGGCTGTTTCAGGGGGCGGCACAACGGGTTTTTTGCCCGAGACAAGCCGGGATCCGTTAATGCCGGCCAAAAGTCCCATGGCGGTTGATTCGACATAGCCTTCAACACCTGAGATCTGCCCGGCCAGAAACAGATCCCGCCGTTTTTTTACCTGCAGGCTGGGCAGCAGAAGCTCAGGGGCGCAGACAAAGGTATTGCGGTGGATTGAGCCAAGCCTGGAGAATTCCGCCTGTTGCATGCCTGGAATCATCCTGAAAATTCTTTTTTGCTCGCTGTAGGTGAGCTTGGTCTGGAAACCCACCATATTATAGTGGCTGCCCTCTTTATTTTCCAGGCGCAGTTGGACAACAGCGTAAGCTTCCCTGCCGGTGCGGGGATCAATAAGGCCTACCGGCTTCATGGGGCCAAAGCGCAGGGTGTCAGCCCCGCGCTCCAGCATGACCTCAATTGGCAGGCAGCCCTCAAAATATTTCTGTTGTTCAAAGTCCTTGAGCGGCACTTTCCGGGCCGCGGCAAGCGCGGTGATAAAATTCTCATACTGGGATCTGTCCATGGGACAGTTGAGATAATCACCCGGTCCCTCATCATAGCGGGATGCCTGAAAGACTATATTCCTGTCCAGTGAATCCGCTTCGACAATAGGGGCGATTGCATCGTAGAAGGCAAGGTGCTTATTGCCGGTAAGCCGGCCAAGCGATTCGGCCATGGCATTGGAGGTAAGGGGGCCTGTAGCAAGTATCAGGGCGGAATTTACAGGCAGCAGAGCTGGTAGCTCCCTAACCTCCTGACGGATTATGGTGATGGAATGGTTGGACTCGATGGCCCCGGTTATATATTGCGCGAATTTTTCACGGTCAACGGCAAGGGCCTTGCCGGCAGGCACCCGTGACTGCTCTGCTGCTTCAATGATCAGCGAACCCATGAATCGCATCTCTTCTTTTAAAAGTCCCACAGCTGAAGTCACAGCATCGGAGCGCAGTGAGTTGCTGCAGACCAGTTCGCCCAGCAGCGGGGAATTGTGAGCCGGGCTGAAAACAAGGGGCTTCATCTCATAGAGCACGACCCGGCAGCCATGACCGGCGGCCTGCCAGGCTGCTTCGCTTCCAGCCAGGCCGCCGCCGATGACTATCAATTGCCCGGGAAAAGTGCTCATAATGAGTTGAGCCGTACAATGATATCAAAGGGGAAAAACAACATGAACTGTATTTGAGTGTTCATTACCAGGGGAGTTTGCTTTTTTTAGGCCGTATATTAATGATAACATGTTCTGCGGCCGATCCCGAGCCTTGTTGAAAACTGTTGAATCAGCGGTTTCCGGATCGAGGGGCGCCCGCGGTTACCGGCCGGATAATTGTGACTCCAAATGCTTTGCCAGGGGCCGGAACTGCAGGCTGTAAAACATCTCCAGGTATCGCCTTGTTTCCATGCGTTCCAGGTTGGAGACATAACGCCAGAAACCGTAGATGCGGGCAAAGGTCATCATGCGTTCGGCATAGAGCTTCCAGGTATACTTTTCATTGACCCGTGCGAGGCCGCCCCGGGCTATTTTATCCCAGTAGCCGGGCTCCTTTTCACAACGGTTGAAAAAATCCAGCAAATGTTGGGAAATGGAAGCCTCATTGTTCGGATCGATATGGAATCCGGAAATCCCGTGTACGATGATTTCCATGGGGCCGCCAAAGCAGGTTGCAAATGTGGGCAGCCCGGATACCATGGCCTCGATAACCGTCAGCCCGAATGCTTCAAAAAGGGCCGGCTGCACAAAGACGCCCCGATGGTCGGCAATGCAACGGTAAAGTTCACCTGTGATCTCCTTGTTCAGATGCATTCCCAGCCAGCGGACATCCTGATCAAGACCGTATGATTCAAATAAATGATGCATCAGGTGAATCTGGTCCACCTCCTCGGCATCATTGGAATGGTCTGGATTGATGTGGCCCCCGATAACGAGAAGATTTGCCCTGTCGCGAAGATCCTGGTTTTCGCCGAAAAGACGGACAAGTCCCGTAAGGTTTTTAATCCTGTCCAGCCTTGCCATGGTCAGGATAATGGACTTTGACCTGTCGGCGAGAATCCCGCGGCTTTCATCATGCCTGTGGCCACCGTATATCAGGTCATCAATTTCTTTGTGCAGCTGGATGAAACGGTGTTCCCTGTCTTCTGCCGGGAAATATATTAGTGGGTCGGCACCGGGTGAGACAATATTGAATTTCGGGTCATAGACGTCAATGCCATACAGTACCCGGTAAAGATTCGGCATGGTGAAAGTCATGTAGCTTTCGTACTGCCCGGGATTTTCCTCGGTACCGGCAATTTCCTGGTACGTACTGGTAATAATGAAATCAGCGGAGTTCATGGCAATGATGTCAGCCGTAAACTGACAGGAGAAATGATAGTTTGGCTCATTGTCCTGCCAGTAAAGATCCGAGTAAAGGTATTTTGCCTTTTCCAGAGCATGGGCTATGTTGCACTGGGTGACTCCGAGCTTGTGTGAAATAAGAGTTGCGACCAGATTGCCGTCAGAGTAATTGCCGACGATCAGGTCAGGCCTGCCCTCCAATTCGTCAAGGAGCTCCTGCCCCGCATCGTCGGCAAAACGCTCAAGGTAAGGCCATACTTCAAAGCGGGATATCCATTGGGGCACAACATCACCATCTTGAGAGAGGAACGGTACCCGCAGGATATAACTGTTATTGGTTCGGGAAATGTATTCTTTCCGCTCATGACACCTGGTGCCTTCAGATTCCGGAATAAGCCTTGTGAGGACAATGATCCGAGGATCTATGTCGACCAGGCCCTGTTCATAAAGCCTGTCCCTCATTTCCTTTTCCAGCGCCCTGACCTGGTCAAGAATATAGACGACCTGGCCCCCGGTGTCCGGACGGCCAAGGACATTTTCCTGGCCAAAAAAACCATGCGGTGAGATTATTGCAATGGAGAAGATCATGGGGATACGGCTGAGAAATATCTCCAGGGTCCCTGGTGAAGGGGCCTCCAGTATATCAAGCAGAGTGTTCATGGTTTCTCTGATCCTGGATACGCAGCGCCCCCAGCCCGGCTCAAAGCCAAGATCCTTAAAGTCTGACTCCAGTTCCTGCCATTCAGTGTTGTCGTCCAGGTTACGCATGAGACGCTGCGCATCCCTCAGTCCATCGCGCAGCTGACTGGTGCTTTCAATCTCCTGATTCAGCAAAAGCTGCTGGTCACGGTAACGATGTACCTGCAGGAAACGGAGGAGGCGGTTGTCCCCCCGCTCCAGTTCTGCAAAAAGTCCGCTCGATAATCTCCGGTTGAGAAATTCAAGTCCGCGGCCGATGGATTTTTCCTCCTGAAGCTTGAAAAATTCCCTGGAGAAAGGCTCTAGATCGATCTCCAGTGGATGATGCTCCGAGGTGTTGCCGGAGACGAGTTGTTCCTTGAAGTAGAGAAACTGTTCCGGCAATATTTTTTCCAGATTAAGGGTTTTCAGATCTATCCGGATATACTCCCAGCGCGCCGACCTCTTTCGCAGGGCAAAATAAGCCCAGGGCTCAAAGATTGTAGCCTCCTGGCACCAATGGACTATTGTTTTAAAGGGGCTGGCGGCCAATCCTGATGAAAGATTTTCTTCAGTGGTAGACGTAAATATATCCTGGATTTCCGTCCGCAGCAGGAGTGGCTGTTCTCTGCGGCAGAGGGAATCCAGAAAGAGTCTGGCCGCAGCAGCATTTTCATGGAGAAAAACCCTTAACTTTTCAATAGGGCTGTTCGTTTTTGACAGTTTCATTGCAGATCCCAACGGTTGCTGAAAGTTTGATAGAAATTCCTGTCCTGGGTGATTGCTCCCTGCCGGCCGACAACTGCAGATGCAAATTCCTGGGCCCGTTGCATTGTGGTGTTCAGGGGCCAGTTGTTCATGAGGCCGAGCAGCAGAACAGAGGAAAAGGCATCACCTGCTCCCACCGTATCCTTTACGGCGATGTCCTGCAGCGGTTTTGTTGCGCAAAAAAGATTATCGCGGCCAAGCCCTGCGGCACCTTTTTTCCCCATTGTAACAAAGACCGCCTCCAGATTAAAGCGCTCAACAAGCTGGCGGCATCGCTCTTCCAGGTTTTCCTGTCCCGGAAAAAGCAGGGCGAGCTCTTCCTCATTAAGTTTCAGCCAGGTGGCATCTTCAACGCAGGTAATGACATCTTCAGCTTGCCACCAGGGGCTGCGCAGATTGACGTCAACAAAGACCGGGCAGTTATACTCTTGCTTTAAGAGTGCAAGGGTGTTACGGCTGATATCATTTCTGAGTGCCAGTGATCCGTGATACAGAAATGGCGGTTCATGCTGCAGGCCGTAGTTAAACGGTGAAATGTAATCGTAGGCCTGGTCCTGCAGAATGGTAAACTGCGGTTCACCTTTGCGCAATTCTATGCGTACCTTGCCGGTCGGATAAGAAGGATCTATCTGCAGGAAACTGGTGATCATGTTCCATGACTTCATTTTTTCCAGGATGTGCCGTCCGAGGTTGTCGTCGCCGACCCTGCTTAGAAGCAGGGGGAACATGCCAAAGGCCTGAAGGTTCCAGGCAACGTTAAATGGTGCACCACCGAGTTTTTCCCGGCCGCCGGGAAAACAGTCAAAGAGGACCTCTCCAAATATCAGGGGTTGATGTTTTTGTGCTGTTTTTTTCATGGTCTGATCGCGGTGCCCTGAAATGTCCGCCTGCGGAAGTTTGCAATACTGTCAGTCGGACTGTTGCTAAAGTATTTGCCTTTAGCATCACAGATGACATTTACCCGGCAAATTTTTTAAAAAACTTATCTGCATCATAACAAAAAAAAACGACTTTGTGGAGGATGAGGGAAAATTGAAGACCTGGTCCGGGTTGAAGAGTTGCTGCTGTATATTATACCTGCTCTGATTTGGTGCTGCCTTTTATTCTGAACATGGTACTGGGCTGGACATTCCTTTAACTTATTGATAGGGTTAAAGTATGCCTGGCAAAAATCTTTACATACAACTTTTCAGCCTGCATGGCCTTATCCGGGGTCATGCCCAGGAACTGGGGCGGGACGCTGATACCGGAGGTCAGGTCAAATATGTGCTGGAACTGGCCGGGGCTTTGGCCCGCCGGGAGGACGTTGAACAGGTTGACCTGATCACCAGGCTCATCGACGACAAGGTGGTTTCTCCAGACTACAGCAGAGAGGTGGAACCACTTTCCGACAAGGCCCGCATCGTACGTATCCAGTGCGGTGGCCGTAAATATCTGCGCAAGGAATTGTTATGGCCCCACCTGGAGGAATTTATTGATAAGACGATCAAGTTTCTGAAAAAACAAAAGCGTCTGCCGGACATATTTCACGGGCATTATGCAGATGGCGGCTATGTGGCCAAGGAACTGGCCAAGGCTTTTGATGCTCCTTTTATTTTTACCGGCCATTCCATGGGCCGCAACAAACGCGAAAAGCTGTTGACTGACGGATACCCTCTCCAGCAGATCAACAAACAGTATGCCATGGATAAACGGATCGGTGAGGAAGAAAGGATTATCGAAAAAGCCGGGCTGATTATAACCTCAACCCAGCAGGAAATTGATAAACAATACGGCCTTTATAGGAATTTTAATAAGGGCCGCTATAAAGTCATACCTCCGGGAATCGACCTTGAAACCTTTTATCCTTATTATAACTATCATTTCGACTCAGAGCATGTTCCAGAGGAAATCAAACAGGCAAGAATCGCCCTGCTCAAGGAGTTGCAGCGATTCTGGGACCACCCGGAAAAACCTTTCATCCTGGCCTTATGCCGGCCGGATCACCGGAAGAACATAACCGGTCTGGTCGAGGCATACGGCACAAATCCTGATCTTCAGGCCATTGCCAATCTCGCTGTCTTTGCCGGCATCCGCCAGAACATAGCTGAAATGGAAGAAAATGAAAGGGCTGTCCTGACGGATATGCTTCTGCAGATGGATAAATTTGACCTCTACGGCAAACTTGCCATCCCCAAAAAACATGATTTTGAAACCGAGGTGCCGGAATTATACCGGCTCTGTGCCGAAAGCAGAGGCGTATTTGTCAACCCCGCACTGGTGGAACCCTTCGGTCTTACACTGATAGAAGCGTCTGCCTGCGGTTTGCCAATAGTTGCCACCAATGACGGGGGCCCTGTCGATATCGTCAGAAACTGCAACAACGGCATACTGGTTGATGCCCGTGAACCAGCTGAAATTGCTGAGGCGATCAAGTCCATTCTGGTTGACGATGACAAATGGGATGAATTTTCCAACAACGGCGTATCAGGCGTCCGGAATCACTATGCCTGGGCATCACACTGCCACAAGATGATGAACCATATACGAGAGATTTTTCCAAACCTGCTGGGAGAAGGAATATCCCCGGAGAAAATGAGCGGGACAGGCAAAGGGCGGCCATCTTTCGGCAAACGCCTGACATCGTCAGGCTACCTGATGATTACTGATATTGATAATACCCTGATAGGCGATAATGACAGCATGCACCGTTTGCTCGACCTTTTGGAGCAATACCGCGAAAATATCGCCTGGGGCGTGGCAACAGGCAGAAGCCTGGAACTCACCCTCGAGGCGATGACCGAGTATGACATCCCGGTCCCGGATATTCTGATATGTTCAGTGGGGACGGAGATATATTACGGTCCGGACCTGCGCATGGACAAAGGCTGGCAGCAGCATATTTCCCACAGGTGGAAGCCGGAGCAGGTTAAGTCAACCCTGCAGGTCCTAGATTTTCTTACCTTCCAGGAGGCCGAAGGCCAGCGGGCCCATAAAATAAGCTATTACATGGAGGACAACCCGGATTATCTTGCCGAAATTTACCGCAGGCTGGAAGAGGAAAAGCTGTCATGCCAGGTCATATATTCCCACGGCCAGTTTCTTGATATACTTCCGAAACGCGCGTCTAAGGGCAATGCCATTAATTATTTGAAATACAAGTATGAATTCCCGTCGAGCAGGGTTATGGTCGCAGGGGATTCCGGCAATGACGAGGATATGATCCGGGGGAACAATAACGGCCTGGTGGTCGGTAATCACAGCGAGGAGCTCGAAAAACTGCGCGGCAAGCTCCGGGTGTTTTTCAGTCCTAAAACCTATGCGGCGGGAATTATTGACGGCCTGGTACATTACGGTTTTATCCCGCCGCATGAAGACCCTGGTGAAAGTATTGACGGGTTGCAGATGGAATAGTTTTTCTTCTCGGCACCATTTGCACATCTGCCCTTCTGTACGGCAGGCCTTACAAAAGATTGGGAGTCCCTTTTCTGAGTGCAGGCAGAAGACGGGCAGTGTCAGTTCAGGTACGGTGAAACCATTTTTTTATGTTTGCAGCAGAAAACATACGGACCACAGGCCTGCCATGGGGACAGTGGGTGAAAGCCCTGCTCTCCTGCATGAGTTTGAGAAGCTCCAGCATTTCCAGGGTGTCCAGGTTTTGCCCGGCCTTGATGGCGGCCTTGCAGGCCATGGATGAAAGAATATCGTCCACCCTGGTGGCATCAGTACGTTTTCGTCCTTGTTCGTAGCCGTATTCAGGCCCGGAAAACTCCATGAGAATTCCGGTCAGGATTTCTTCAGGATCAAGATGGCTGATCACCGCCGGAACAGCTTTTATTATATAGGTATCCCCGCCAAACTCCTCTACCACAAGACCGAGATGCCTGATCTGATCCAGGTTTTTTGCCAGGATTGCTGCATACTCCGGCCTCAGTTCCAGCATTTTGGGAAACAACAGACTCTGGCCTTTCATTTCTCTGGCCGCATACTGTTTCTTGAGATTTTCAAAGAGAATTCTTTCATGGACGGCATGCTGGTCAATCACCACCAGGTAATTTTCATTTTCCCGTTTTGCCTCGCAAAGAAGATAAAGGTCCATGAATTGCCCGATGGGTCTTAGAACATCAGGAAGAGGGACTTCCTCCGTTGCTGCGGATGAATAAGAAGCAACCGGCTCAGCGGCCGCAGTACTATCGTTGTCTGTACCTGCGGCATAAGATTTCGTCCCAGACCAAGAGGCAAAAGGTCCGGGACCGATATCCCGGGGCATATCCTGCCTCTGGGTTGTTTCAGGTGGTGAATCCCAGAGCCGGGTGAGATTTCGGGGCTCGGTCTGTGTTCTTTCAGCCCGGAAACGGTGTTCAGACTCAGCTGATCCTGACTCAAAATTACTGCCAAAAAGGGTATGTTTGGTTGATTGCTGGTAATGGTCCAGGCCCATTCGGACAGCAGCAACAATCTTTTCGTGGATGTGATTGGGCTGCTGAAAACGTATTTCCTGTTTCGTGGGGTGAACATTTACGTCCACCGCTTCATAGGGCACATTGACAAAGACAACACCGGCTGCTGTCCGGCCTTTCATGAGATAACCGGAAAGTCCTTCAGTCACCGCATGTGCCATCATTCTGTCCTTTACCGCCCTGCCGTTGACAAAGAGCCGCAGCCTGGCTGAGGCGGCAAAAGACTGTTCAGGGGAAAGCAGGAAACCTCTGACAAGAACCTCTTTACCGCCAGGGGGCTCAGCGCCTGGAAGCTGGAGAGGGATCAGGAATAGTGCAGTATTGCCCCCATAAAGCATTTTTACCCGCTGCTCCAGGGTATCGGTATTGGCTGTAAAGACCAGAACACTGCTATTGTTGACAGAATAGCTAAGACCGAGCCGGAAGTTGGCCAGGGCATAATTCTTGATAATTTCTTCTATATGAAAGAGTTCGGTGCGGGGGCTTTTTAAAAATTTTTTCCGGGCCGGCAGGTTGCCGAACAGGTCTTTGATTTCGATAACAGTACCCTTGTTGCACCCTGTTTCATGGATTTTCAGCACTTTGCCGTAACGGACTTCAACCCTGGTACCCAAAGGAGCACCCCCGGTCCGGGAGGTGATGGCCATTTTAGAAACAGAAGCAATGCTTGGTATTGCTTCTCCCCTGAACCCCAGGCTGCGGATGGCAGCCAGTCTGCTGCCGTCATCAGTACCGCTATCCAGTTTGCTTGTGGCATGACGTTCCAGACAGAGGAGCACATCATCTGCATCCATGCCCATACCGTCATCTATGACCCTGATAAGCCTGGTGCCGCTGCCTTCAATTTCTATCTGCACCTGGCTGGCACCGGCATCAATGGCATTTTCCAAAAGCTCCTTGACCACGGAAGCGGGCCGTTCAATCACTTCACCGGCTGCGATCTGGTTGGCTAAGTGTTCGGAAAGAATTTTAATTTTGGACACGATTTTCTCCAGTCGCTGTAAACACGATTGCTGTTTGTGTTCTTGACATGCATGATGTAAATAAACCGCAGCGTCATAAATTTCACCACAAATTTTCTCCGGACAAGTTCAGCCATCAATGGGCAAGAAAACACCATTACAGAACAAGGGCAGAAAATCTCCAACCCCACGGAAAAAGGTTTCCGCCGCTAGCAGAAAAAAAGCTGGAAGTGCGAAGAGGCAAAGGCCCTGGACCCATGTCCACTGCTTTTTTTTCCTTGCCGGTATCGGTTTAGCGCTTACCCTGTTTATCTGTTTTACCCTCTATCTTTTCATCCTGCTGGATATCCCCAATCTCAAATCAGTCAGGGATTATAAGCCTAAAATGACAACCCTGGTTCTTGCCGGTGACCATAAGGTTGTCAAAGAAATATTTGAGGAGAACCGACTGGTGGTAGCCATGGAAATGATGCCCGACCTGCTGCCCAAAGCCTTTGTTGCAGCTGAGGACGCCCGGTTTTACGAACATCCGGGGGTGGACTTCTGGTCGATTTTCCGGGCGTTTTTCCATAATGTTCAGGCAGGGGCAAGGGCCCAGGGGGGAAGCACCATAACCCAGCAGGTGACCCGCTCCCTACTTCTGTCACGCAAAAAGCTATATTCGCGCAAAATCAAGGAGGCAATCCTTGCATACCGAATTGATTCGGTGATGCGCAAGGATGAAGTTCTCTATATCTACCTGAATCAGATCTACCTGGGAGAGGGGGCTTATGGGGTGGAGGCGGCGGCGCGCACC
>Ga0209536_100011082_pt1 | contig 13234 bp, 6 predicted proteins | sample DeeMarSeWOR28_12_FD_187461 | JGI IMG/M metagenome (GOLD analysis project Ga0209536, IMG submission 187461) | Marine sediment microbial communities from White Oak River estuary, North Carolina - WOR-2-8_12 (SPAdes) (version 2) | ecosystem: Environmental > Aquatic > Marine > Intertidal zone >...
GGCAACGATCACGCTGCAGCCGTGAACCCCGACCGAATTGAATGCTTTCAGATCGGCCTGAATACCTGCTCCCCCTGAACTATCAGATGAAGCTATTGTCAATGCTACTGTTCTGGATCTCATCCGGGAGCCCATTGGCTAAATCCATTATATATTTTGTGTCTGTTAAAAAAATACCTCTTGAAAGACGTAGATTCGCTCTATCCGTCTGTTCCGTGCCAGATCTGTAACCCAGAATTAACAAACTCGAAACTTTCGGCTTTGGCACCGTATTTTTCTAACTCTTCGGCAACCAGATGTTTCTTATCAGATTCACAGTACAATAATAAATAACCGCCACCGCCAGCACCGGATATCCGGCCTCCGATCGCACCTGTAGCCCGGGCTTTATCATACAATTTATCGATCTGGTCATTAGTTACATCCGGAGCTAATTGTTTTTTGGTCTCCCAACACTGGTGGAGCATTTCACCAAAATGGTTCAGGTCACCCTTTAACAAGGAATTCTTCATATCATAAGCGATTCCTTTCAGTTCTTCCAGTTTCGGAATGTTCTGTTCATAACTCGTTAATTGATCCTGGATTATATCACCGGATAATTTCATCCGGCCGGTATAGCAGAGTAATAGATTATACTGCAATTCGTTCAAAATATCCTGCCGGATCTTCAACTGGTTAACGATGATCTTTTCATCTAGAAATTCAATATAATTGAACCCGCCAAAGGTCGCCACATAGTGATCCTGTTTACCGCCAAGAATCTCCAGGTCTTCCCGTTCGATCTTATATGCGATCTCTGCAATTTCATAATTCGTTAACTGCTGCTCCTGCCAGGTCTTGAGCAATCCAACGATACACACCACTTCCGTCGACGACGAGCCTAACCCGCACCGAGGCGGTGCATCGCTGTGGATAAGAATATTGAACATTCCCTGTTCAGCTTTCATATGTTTGATCGTTGCTTTGACAAAATCAAGTTTACCGTCATAAGCAAGATCCTTATCGGTCTGATATTTCTGACCGACATCGTAATCCAATGAGGTTACATTGATCGCTTTCTCCCTGGTCGTGAGCAATGTACCATAAGTATACTTATCGATAGCTGCACTGAGCGTGGCGCCCCCATGCTCACGGGGATATGGCGGTACATCGGTTCCATCGCCTGCAAAACTCAACCTCAGTGGCGCTTTTGAACGGATCGACATCTGTAACTACCTTCAAAATTTTAATTGCAATATATTTGTTGATTTAAAATAGTTTTGCATTAGATGACTGTAGCAATATGGTCAAAACCAGCTTCCCCATATAATACTACCAATAATCAAATACTACCAATACTACCAAGATCCCATTTTGTCGCAAGGTATGGAAGTTCGTTTTCAGTAACCCATCCCCCTAAGCTATACTGTAGAATATATTTACAATAAATATTCAAATTGCATAGGGGGCTGGGTCACTTCGACCATCGAAAAACCTTTTGGCTTTTCAATGGTGTCAGTAATAAGCTTCGCTTATTACCTTTACCATCGAAAACCCTTTTGGCTTTTCAATGGTGTCAGTAATAAGCTTCGCATATTACCTTTACCATCGAAAAACCTTTTGGCTTTTCAATGGTTGCGGTATTGAGGCTCGTTACGAAGTCGAAGCTCGGTGTGGAAGCTCGAAAACCTTTGGCCCCAGCGGCCGCATTCTCTGCGCATTTCGTGCTTTCTGCGGTTGATAAATATGGCTTAAGGTTCTTGGCCTCTGGCAACACTTCATCCACATGCGCCCGATTCGCCCACATTCGTGCGGATTCATGGATTAAAAACCTGTAATATTTTTGCGCTTCTGTGTTTCTGCGGTAAAATAATTAGGCTAGAAGTTTCCCACCCCTCGCCGTAGGACTCAGGATATAGGACTTAGGACTCTGCTATCAATTTTAATACCCTGAAATAAAAACACACTTAGTCCCAATCGATCTCGCCCACTTCGTCATCGTCGTATTCTTCGACCTCGTAATATTCATCGTCAGATACTGACCGTTCATCGTCCCAATCTATACCGGTATCCGGTTCTTCAGGTTCAATATAATCTTCATCAATTGAAGCATCTTCCACATTCGGGTTAGGTAAATGTCCCTTTGCACCGCAGGATCTACAGGTCAAGTGTAATGTGGGATCTTCTGACCGAGGTAATGATATCGGTCTACCGCATTTCGGACAATCTATGCTTTCCTGATAGATCTCAGCGTCTACCGCGGACGGTTCGCCTGGTAAACCTCGTTTTTTGATGATGACCAAACTTATCAAAATTACAAGTGCAATTACAATCACTATGAGGAATAACAGGTAAGATTCCAACCCATTGGTTTCATCATCAGATTTCGAGCTTTTCGGATAACTATCAACATTATCCGGATCTGTTCGCGCATTGTACTCTTGAATGTTGGTATACCCGTCCCCATCAAGATCGCCCAGCTTGCCATAATTCCCACTGGAATCCTGTGGATGAAGCCCGTTAGCTACTTCCCAACCATCCGGCAGATCGTCGCCATCAGAATCAGGGTTGGTCGGATCGGTGCCCGCCAGGTATTCTTCCAGATTGGTCAGATAATCATAGTCCGAATCATCCTCGGCATCGTTCGGGTTGTCAGGATTCAGGCCATGATCAAGTTCCCAGTCATCTGGCATACCATCGCCATCAGAATCCTTGATGGGGTGAATATGTATCTTGGCAGTCCCCGTAACTACAGAGTCGTCCGGAAGCGTGTATTTTGCATATAATTCCCAGGCACCGGCCTGGATCGAGGTGAACTCAGCAGTAAAACCGGTTCCGTCAACTGTGCCGCCGCCGCTGGTTTCCCAGGTAGGCTCGAAGTTTACAACGTTATCATAAACATCATATCCAATAGCCGTAAAAACCTGGGTTTGATCAATGTTCATTGTGACATTTGCCGGAGCGATTTTTATCCTGTCCAAAATTCCTGGTGTAATTGTAACTTCACCTAGGGCGCTCTTGTCCGCTGAGAAAGTTGCCTTGAGCGTCCAGGTTCCGACTATGATCGCGGTTAAGGTACCATCGCTCGTGATTATCCCTACGGGATCGTCATTATCAGTTGTTTCAAGTTCCCATTCAACATCAAGATCTTCTTCAACTATATTCTCCTCAATATCGCAGCCGTGAGCTTTAAATTGCTTTGTTGTACCAGCCTGCATTGTATGAATCGATGGATCAATTATTATGTGGTCCAGGATACCTTCGATCACGATCACGGTTGCAGTTCCGGAAATACCCGAATGACTGGCGGTGATCGTCCAGGTACCGATCTCCTTGGCAGTGAATAAACCTGTATCAGAAATAGTCCCACCGCCGGTTACAGACCAGTCTACCTGGATCTTGACAGGGTTGTAGTTAACATCATACCCGATCGCATTGAACTGTTTCTTACTGCCGACGCCGATCGTGCAATTGCTCGGATTAATTGTGATCTTGTCCAGATCGCCCGCAAGTACGGTTACGATCGCTGTGCCAACAATATTGTTCACTCTTGCATAAACAGTCCATGTCCCTGCAGTTTCGGCTGTAAATGTTGCTGGTTGACCGCTTGTATATTCAAGTCCGCCGCCGCCGGATACGTTCCATGTAGGTATTATTGGTCCCTTATTCCCCTTGGCATCAACACCTGAAGCGTTAAATTCGATCTGCTGGCCGACTTTCAAGGTTGCGGTCTCGGGTGTGACTTTGATCTGGGCAATTTCACCTAAAGTAACTGTTACTTTGGTCTGCCCGGTCTTTTCATTATACCTTGCTTTAACGATCCATTGCCCGACCTCGTCCGGTGAATACCAACCGGTCGAGTTGATCGACCCGCCATTATCTAAGCTCCATGTTGGAGATGTCAACTTGAACTCGTTGTTATCGCTATCACATCCATAGGCAGTATATTGAACATATTCATCTGTTGTGATCGTTTTATCCTCAGGTTTGACCTTGATGTGATGCAAGATCCCATGATTAACCTTGACTGTCGTATAATTTGAAACTGAATTATCTGAATTGTTGCAGTATACTTTCCAGGTACCAACCTTGCCAGGGTTATAGATACCGTTACTAACCGTCCCTGAAGGATCGGTCGTCGACCAGTGCTGTTCAAAAACTACAGGTTTATGGAATTCGTCATGACCGATCGCGCTTAAGGTGGCGAACTCGTCAGCCTTTCCTTCCCAAAAATCTGTCGACATGTGAATATGGTCAATATCCTTTCTTACCCTGAGCAGTGCAGGTATAAGTTTCGGGCTTTCCAGGGGATCGTTTGAATCGATCAATATATCTTCATTATAATCCGCCATCGCCAATCCGCTGCTGTCAAAATCAATATCGATATCCGCATCGCCAGCTGTTGAAACTTTACCGGATTTTGTACCCACCGTCAACCAATCCTGGTCAGTCGTGCAATTAATATAAATATTGTCTATAAAGTAATCATCTTTGCCAGGTTCGTCAAGAAGCGTACTGATCCTGATCTTGAACTGGCCGTGTAACGCATTTTGAGGCAGCTGGACGCTTACATATTCAAAAGTATCGTTGCAAACCCCGGTTCCGCTTTCCCACCATAAAAGCACCCAATCCAGGTTTACGGTATAATATTCAATATACAATTCATTCAACATTTCAGGTGCGTCGCCGTTACCTCCGCGTTCGTAATAGAAATGGAAATATCCATCCGTGGCTTCTGAAAGGTCGATCGCTTTGGATGTAACGCTGTCACCGCTTCCGTCAAGATTTAACGAGTAGGGCGCAGAAGGTTCTGCAGATGCTCTGTCGTTAATATCAGGTGTGCCTGCTATTGTAGTCCATATAGAAGTATCAAATGAGATCGAACTGAAATCTTCCACTAATTTGGGATGGTCGATGATCTTGTAATCAAGGTCCAGTAAACCGGCATTACCAAGCGTCAACGTTTGAGAATCCTGTTGGTTCGGGTTAAGAGTGACGTCAAACTTGGTCGGGTTGATCCACAGGTTTGGTTGGGCGATCGCGGTTATCGTATCGTTCTTGATATTGTCAAAAGTATACATTTCATCAGTTACAGGTACAGCTTCAAATCCAATATCATATTCACCGGCAACATTCGGAGTCCACTGGAAACTTAGATTTTTTGAACTATCCACGGGAAGTGAAGTTATTTGCTGGGTGCTTTGCTGTATCCCGTTTACGTTGAATTTAACTTGAATATTATTTTCGGGATTTTTTCCATGGTTCATTACCGTAACGTTTATCATAGCGGATTTACCAACCGCAGCTTTACCATCAACCTGGTCGACCAGATTTATCTTTTCGACCTTGATATCGTGGTCATATATTTGATATTTTGACCAGACCATGGCATTATACAATAACTGCAGATCTGCAGTATTAGAATTATACTCGGGCCAATTTGAAATAAACACCAACCCTCGATGCGCGATAATTGCACCGTCGCCGCCGCCATTACCAAGCGCTACTAAAGTACCGCCGGCAAGATCGGCTGAATCCCAGGTGCTGTCACCTTTTGGAATGCTAGAACCTGTGAAAGCCGGGTCATATGGGTTGCTGATGCTGTTGAATAATGGATGTGAAGTGTTCAAAATATTGAAGTTCGATGGGCCGGCCCAGTGATAATCGTACTCCTGGTCCTTAACACCGAACAACTGTGCAAATTTGTTATTGTTCGGATAGGAATAATAAAGTGAAGCGTCAGTTGTAATAAACCCGTGACCTTCTTTGATATATTTTTCGATCTCCATTACCTCTGGATCTGTAAATTCCCCTGTGGTCGAATCGATGGCACATGAAATAACAAGAACATCGGGTTTCTCCTGTTTGAGATGTGCATACGCAATACCTTCGTAATTGAACGTTTCATAATCGATCACTATCGGTGTATCGCCGTAACTCATCCAGTTAGTGTTGAGCGTGTTCCAGCTTGGGGGCGGGCTGTCAGCGCCGCCGGAATCCAGAATCACGATCTTTTTAGCTAGTTTAGGCCATGCATAGGTATCAAGTTCAAGTTCGTTATTCGAGGTAAGTGACTCCCCGGATTGGGGATCGACATAGATCGAAACCGCATAAGAACCATTATTGACCGGAGTCCAACCCATGGATACAGCCTGGGATGACCCTGAGAGTAATGTCGATATGGTGGTTGAATTAACTTCCACAGTATCGATCTTGAGTTTGACACTTATGCTCGACGCGGTTGTCTTGCCTTTATTTGTTATATTACCATTGATCAAAACCTTTTGACCTGTGATTATGAACGGTTCAACTTCCAGGCTCGTAACTGCCAGATCAGGTTCAGCGATCACTGTTTTAGTTTCTTTATTATTTAACGGGTAGAACTCACCTGCTACGGGTGTAGCTTCAATCCCGACCTCGTAGATGCCGCCCGGTGGTACCCATGAGAAGTTGACCATCGTTGACGTGCCGCTCGGAAGTGTAGTTATATTGAAGGTCTGATTTACCAAGCCATCAACTGTAAAATTAACTTCGACATTGTTTTCCGTACTTGAACCCGTATTATTAATATCCGCCGTTACATAGATCGTATTACCTGGTATCGCATAGTCCGGAGCGTTCAGGTTCTCGACCTTGATCTCGTGAGGCGGCGGTGCAGGATTGCGGATCTTGAGCGCCGGGTCGCCGAACAGGTTGGTCTCGTAGTAACAGAACCTGATAATTCCACTTCCGCTGAACTTGCCATTATTATCTTCTTTGGAATCATGGTTGGCTTTACCAAGCTCTCTCATATTCTCCCCGTACAGCGCATCGAAGAATTGACGGTCGAAGTGCTGGGAGGGGCCATTAGTACCGCCTTTAACCCCGTATCCATATCGAGAATTGCCAACGAACGCGAACGCGCCTTCGGGCTGCGCTATGAAATGTTCGACTATACAATCATAGCTCTTGTAATCACTTGAACCGGTTCCACGGTTATCGAACGAGCCGGGGTAACAGCCTTGACTGTAACCAAAGAAAGGCTGGTCATTATATAACGCATCAGCGTCGGCATTTCCCATTTTCATATTGTAATTAATATTGGAATGGCCTAAGTGATTGATAATATGTACATTAGCATTGATCTTGGCGATGACGGCTGATTTCGCCCAGGTACCGTCTTTGTCATATAAGGTATCCATAGTATAGAATGAGGGTACGCCTACAGTTGTATAACCATTGGTTGAAGCACCGTTCTTGATCTCGTCTTTATAATCTCCGCCCCAGGTATCGGGACCGGACCATAGGTGTTCACCTACCATCAACACATTGTACAAGTACAAATGCACAGTGCTTTCATAATAAAGTGTTTTATTAACAAAATGGTGTAATTCGGTTGTTGAATCAACAGCGGCTCGGCCGACATAAACTTCAGCATACAGATCCTGTTCACCCAGCTCGCCCCATTCACTATCGCCGTCATTGTTCCAGTTACCGCTCAAACAGCTGTAGTAAAGGTCGGATGGTACATTAGTATCGCCGGCTGCACTGAACCCTCGTGCAGGTATGATATTGTCGCCGCTTTCGCCCCCGACATCCTTGCCGTCGCCATCACCTGCAAGAAGCACATATTCTGTGCCCCAGTTATTATAGTAATATTTGATCGCGTTACGGATCTGGGCCTGGGTATCGTTAAAGGTCGGGTTCGGATCCCAGAACGCAGGGTTGGTCGTGATGTTCTCGACAAGAATAATTTTAGCATTCAATCCCTGGGAAGTTCGGGCGGATGCAAGATCCTGTAAGTTATAATCTTCAGTTGATGAATTTAAGATATCGTTTGTAATTATAAGATATTCCCAGGTCGGTGCAAGTGGATCGTTCAACGGTTTGGGAGCGTTCGCGCCCCATAACCGGTACGATTCAACAGTTTCCGCATTATCGATCCTTGACATAACTTCAAGTTCGTCGACATTAGAATTTCGGTAGATCGGAACCTTAATTGCCGGATCAAGCGGGACCGGGGTCGAGGTCGGGGTTAACGATACCGTTACCTTGAACTCGTTAAAATAATAAACGGAACCCAGAACGGGTATATATTGTACCGGAAACAAATTTACTAACAGAATTTTATATCCACGGAAAGATTCTACCGAAAGTGTTTCATAAAGGTGGCCCGGGAACGGTTCATCTGACCCGTAAATATCGGGGTCGGGGTATGTTTCTATATCAGGGGGGTTGGGTATAATGGGTATAGGTTCAAGCCCGAATTTTATGTTGAATATACCTGAAAGATAGATCTTAGATGATGGACTAACCTCGATCTCATCAACGTCCATATCTGGCGGAATTAAAATTTTGGCAGTTTTGAACGGGATCTCTGGTTCTGTGGGTATGGAATAAAGTTCCAGACCCGGGATAGATATGACATCATAACCGTTCTCCTGAGAGATCACTGGATTAGAGAATGTATAATATAATTTAATTTTATTCTTAGAACTGGTCTCAGATGAACTCTCGTTATCCACACCGCTAATAATGCCAATGAAAGCTGCATTGAAAAGTATGGTTATTATTAATATAGCTGATATTCGTCGAAGGGTTGTTAAACTAATTAGTGATTTCATAGAAAACCCCCAATATTATGTAAGTATTCTAGAATTTTAATTATTTTAAAAATATATACTTATACTAATATATAATCATTCCTGATATAAGTGTTATATGGCAATTGTATCTTAGTGTTAACAGATAGCAGATGTCAGATAGCAGATATCAGTGACAGATATTTACCATCTATGCAAATCGACATAGGGAAATCCGAAATCCTAAACCAGAAACTCTAAACAAATAATAAATTCGAAACCTCAAAACGAGTTTTTAGGATTTCTTTATTCGAGTTTGTTTAGAATTTCGATATTAGGATTTGGAATTTTATAAGGTTATTTAATAGAATTAAAAATCTGCCGTCTGCTATCTGTAAAAAAATATCCCTTTCCTATTCTCATTTGATAACCGGTGCAAGCTTTTTTAAAACCTCAATTAACTTATTGATCTCCAGACGTTCACTTAAGTTCAATGCCATTATCATGTGTTTATATTCTTCTTGAACCTTTGAACTCTTAATATTTATTTTATTTCTGTTCATTAAACTTCGATTAATAAAGTAACTATAATCACTATTCACCAATTCATTTAGATCACTGATATTCGAGACCAGTTTGTAGTTTACATTGTTGAGATCAAGATATTTGAATCCGATCCGCTGGGCGCCGAACCTGAATTTTACATACTTTTTGCCTTGATCAATGTGGACAAGATAATCCTCAAAAATGTCAAAGTGTTCACCTTTGTCCTCGAACTCGTAAACGTTCTGCGGATCGTCGAAGAGAACGAGATCGAGACCGCGGACCCATGCAAGTTCTCGGTTGTGGCTATCATCACTGACAACTATATTGAACCCGAACCCTTCCCGTTCGAGTTCAGTTACCGCGACCATAACCAGTTCCTGGGTTACTAAAGAACAAGCAACGACCGGTAATAAGGGATGTTCGATTATTTTCTGGTACCGTTTATATTCCTTTACTATCCGTTTACCTTCGGTCGTCAACCAGGTGCCATTAGGTGTTGTGATTATTAATTCGTATCCGATCCGTTTTTCAAGATTCTTAATGTATCTATGGAGGACAGGGACAGATATACCTAAATTCCGAGCTGACCGGGTTTGTGAATGTGTTCTCGAGATCATAACTAAAATATCAAGCTGATGTTTGGTGACTTTTTCAGAATCAATTCTCAATCCCGGCAGAGGCTCGATTTCCATAACTATCCGTTTCAGAATGGGTTTTTTGATAATTAAATTGTTACCATTTTGAAAAATATGTTAATAAAAAAATCGCTGCGTAAAAAGAGTGAGATAAACAGCTATATTAGAGGATGAAGGATGAAGGATGAAGGATGAAGGATGAAGGATGTAGGTTGAAGGATGGAGGAACCTTTAGCCATGACCAAGTAAGCTCATTCCCCAGAGGTTGCCCCTCTTGGTTGGCTTTGTTTTTTATTAATAAAAAAGAGGATAAAACGGCATAAGGTTCCCGTCAGGGAGGGGGGGTTAACATTTAGTTAAGCCCTTTTCCTTCTACCTCTGACCCGCCTTCTTCCTCCACCCTTCATCCTGCATCCTTCAATAACATTGAAATTCCTATAAGGAAACAATAAACTCATAATGTCTTCTCGATAAGCTTGTTGATCTCCATTTCAAGTTCTTTTGACATTTCTTTTTTGAGTTTATCCGGCATCAGCTCTAACCCTAGCTTGGCGCTCGCTTTGAAAAGTTTTATACTGGCAAACATCTCCTTGATCTTTGCTTCGTAATACATGCCGATAGCATCTTTGAACTCTTTCCTCAGTTCGGGATGGTCGCTCAATTTTTGCTTGATATGGTCCTTAAGCTCTTCTTTGATAAGATCCCTTGCAGCTTCGATCAATAGATCTTCGCCGCCGAAAATATCAGTAACCGTATCCATAAGCAGGGGTTTGATAACGCTATCTTTTTCAGCCATCTAATTCACCTTTTTAATATAATTATGATAACTTTATTATTTGTAGATCTCGGTTTCAGGTATGAGCAGTTCAAGTTTCCGAGCCGAGATCTTATCGAGATCGCGAGCACGTAGCTGGGCTCGAACTTCTCTCTGGTACATTAAAAATACATCTAACGATTCTACATTATAGAGGACAGTATAGTTCCATTCGCTGCTCGGTACATAAAGACCTGCCATTTCGATCGTCTTTCTGCTTTTAACAATTTTTATAACGGTTTTTTTAACTTCCTCAAATTCATTCTGTGTGCCATCCCAGTTGAAAAATACCTGCACTAACATATATTGGTCCTCCCCCAAATTTTATGGCCTGGAAATGGCTCAATTGGATATAAATATATTGTTATAATTCAATAAAAGTTAACTGAAGTTATCCATTGTTATAAATTCGGGAGTACCGGGAATAATGAGTAAAAAAAGTCAATGACGGGAGTAATGTGAACTCATTGTTATGCACGGGAGTATCGAAATCATTACGGCATATTCAGAGTATTAGTCCATTGACATAATGTTTCGTTATTCCCGACTTTGGCATTTTGTTCTTACTATTCCCGACCAAGGCATCAATTAATTAATATTCCCGATACTCCCGAAAGATAGCATAGGTTCACCATATAGTCCCATATCGCTATAAACTCAATCTAGGTTCGATTCCTGTCAAAGATTTGCTTTTAAATTTTCAAGCAGCGCTTTGGATTTATCATGTGCACGTTCCAGACAACTGTTTGCATTATCAATAATAAACTCAAGATATTCTTTATCAGGGAAGACCCGACCATCCCCGGCAACAGGGACGTCCATCCGTTCCGTGCTGAGGATCTCGACCGTGATCTTTTCAAATTCAGTGTCGCTGGATCTGGCACGCTGTTCTTTTATTGATCTGATCGACGAATATTTGAATCCGGCCGCGTCAGCAAGATTTCGAAGTTGTGATGCGGCTGACATAGTTTTACAAACGATATGGATTATGGGGGATTGGGCAAGTAAATAAACCACGCCTTCTCCGGTCCAGTTATCCAGCTCAGATCGAACCTTTTCATATGATACGGGTTCATGCCATTTACCCAGAACCGTTGATCTTTCTTTGTCCCCGATCTTCGGCAGCTCGATCACCTGAACACGGCCCGAGCAGCAGCTGGTGGTATAATAATCCGGATGTGAATTTATTAACTTGATCACAGGTAAGAACCTATCATCGACCAGCCCGTCCTGTATCTTTTCATCGAGTTTGACCATTACCTGTTCTTTGTCCCATGACATGTTTGCGTTGCCTCCATGTTGCTCATATAGGAATGAATTATGTTTGTTAAAATTCCAAGAACCAAATAAGCTCCAGGGACCAGGCCCAAAGTTCCAAACCAAGCCTGGATCTTGGAAATTGGAATTTATTTGATATCTTGGTTCTTGTTTCTTGGAATTTAACAACCCACTTAACATATCTCACATATCCCATCGCATAAAAAAATTGCGATAAAAGGCGGTAAAAAAATTATACAATTATCTTATATATAAATGGAAAGATATATTAAGGTTTAGAATATATATACTACTTGCGTACCGAGAATTGGTTGTTGCTATAACAGGTGAAGTACACAATGAAAAAATCTGACAATATCGAGAGCTGGTTAGACAAACTCGGATTCAAGACTACAGAGAAGATCAAGATTCCCAAGAAACTGGTCGACCAGGTTATCGGGCAAGACGAAGCAGTCGAAGTTGTAAAAAAAGCAGCCGACCAGCGCCGGCATGTAATGTTGATCGGCGACCCCGGCACAGGTAAATCCATGCTGGCCCGATCGATGACGGAACTTTTACCCAAACGTGAACTTGAAGATGCAATTGCATATCACAATCCGGAAGATCCTAACAACCCGAAGATCAGGGTTGTGCCTGCCGGGAAAGGTAAAGAGATCGTCAAGGCCCAGAAAGCCAATGCCATGGTACAGAAAGAAATGCGGAGCCGAATGAAGGCTATAATTTGTATAATGATCGTAGCCGTAGCTGTACTTGCATGGGTATGGACCGGTGACGCGTTTATTTTGTTCATAGGTATAATCGCCGCAGCGATCGTGTACATGGTTCTACGCGCTGCGGGAATGAAAGAAGAGAAGGAAATGATACCTAAGCTATTGCTTTCGCATAAGATCAATGAAACGCCGCCGTTCATCGACGGTACAGGCGCCCATGCGGGCGCACTGCTTGGCGACGTTAAACACGACCCGTTCCAATCCGGCGGTCTTGAAACACCTGCACATGAACGGGTCGAGGTCGGTGCTATTCATAAAGCCCACAAGGGTGTACTTTTCATTGACGAGATCAATACATTAAGAATAGAATCCCAGCAGAACTTGTTAACAAGTTTGCAGGAGAAAAAGTTCCCGATCATGGGCCAGAGCGAACGCAGTTCGGGCGCAATGGTCAAAAGTGAAGATGTGCCCTGTGATTTTATACTGGTCGCCGCGGGAAATCTTGATTCGGTCGAGGGTATGCATCCTGCGCTGCGGTCACGTATTCGAGGTTATGGCTACGAGGTTTATGTGAACTCTACAATGAAAGATACCGATGCCAACCGCCGCAAATTGATACGGTTCGTTGCCCAGGAAGTTGCCAAAGATAAAAAGATCCCGCACTTCGACCGCGGTGCAATGGCCGAGATGATCCGGGAAGGCCGGCGACGG
>Ga0209536_100011083_pt1 | contig 13233 bp, 12 predicted proteins | sample DeeMarSeWOR28_12_FD_187461 | JGI IMG/M metagenome (GOLD analysis project Ga0209536, IMG submission 187461) | Marine sediment microbial communities from White Oak River estuary, North Carolina - WOR-2-8_12 (SPAdes) (version 2) | ecosystem: Environmental > Aquatic > Marine > Intertidal zone >...
CCACACGCACCTTCAGACCCCGTTCGCGAAACCACGGCGATGCGTTCAAGAGGCCTTCGAAGCGGCTGCGAAACTCGCGGGTGACGAAGGCCGAAGCTCCCAGCGCCAAGATCCGAAACTCCCCCGGCGCCACTGGATGACGGAAGCTGGGATCTTTGAAGCCGTTGAGTTCGTTGGCGACGCGCGGATACACCAGAACCCGGGGATCCGCCGAACGCTGCACCAGGCGCAGGCCCAGCTCCAGGGGGGCGAAGACGAGCACCAGCCCCAGGAGGAGGGCAAGGAGGTTCCGCACCAGGGCGGCCAGAAACCGGTGATGACGCAGGCCACGAAGCATGCGTCAACCGGAGGAAGCCACGGGACACTTGGCAAGAGGAAGGAAGCCGTCCGCACGCGGAAGGATGCGTCGGTCCCAGAGGGCTCTGGATCACACCATGTTCAAACGGGCCTTCGCGAACTCCCGTGCTGACTCGAGAAGCTCCTTGGCCCCGGCGTCGTCGCCGCTGCTCAGGCGGATCTTCGCCAAATGGAAGAGGCTGCTGACCTCGCCGACGCCCTCTTCCACGTTGCGCTGGAACTCTCGCGACGCTTTCTCGAAGTCCCCCTTGCGCTCGTGGATGACTCCGGTGTGGTAATGCGCCATGAGATACTCCGGCGTCAGGAGACAGCACTGCTCGAAGTGCTGCAACGCCCGGTCGAGCTCGCCCCCCAGCTCGATTGCACGGCGTGCCGGGGGCCGGTTGTCGAACCGGCAGCGGTTCTGGCGACCCACCTGTCCGAGATCATCCGCAGCCACGCGGATGAACTGCTGTCTCGCCAGGATGTGAAGGATGTTTGTGAATCGGTGCGCGAGTTTGCTCCGGCACTGGTCGAGGATATCATCCCCGACAAGGTTTCCATCAACACGCTGCACAATGTATTGCGGATGCTGCTGCACGAGCGCATCCCCATCAAGGATATTGTCACGATCCTCGAGACCCTCGCCAATTTCAGCGGCACCGGCGCCGGCATCGATCAGCTGACCGAAAAGGTGCGGGAAGCCCTGCGCCGGACCATCTCGGCCCTTTACACCGAGACCGACGGCAAGATCCACGTCGTCTCACTGCACCCGGAAACCGAACAGAATCTCCTGCAGGCCTGCCGTGATTCCGAGCAGGCTGGCAGTGTGGTTCTGGATCCGAATTTCACCCAGGAGTTTCTCGGCAAGCTGGACGGTGTCCTGCGGGCCGCGTACAGCAAGGGACGGCCACCGGTCCTGCTGGTGCCCACACCCTTGCGATTTTTCATGAAGCGTTTCATCGAACCGACCTACCCAAACCTGGCCGTGATGGGCTATACGGAAGTCGCTTCCGCGGCTCAGATCCAGGCGGCTGGAACGGTGGTGACCCATGGATTCCGGATGGAGAAACAAGCCACCCATGCATGAGCAATTTGCTGTGGTGAGGGCACAGACTCTCAAGGATGCGCTGCGCAAGGCGAAGGCAAAGTACGGACCCGACGTTTGCATCGTCGAGAGCAGGACCGTTCATCAAAGAGCGGCCGACAGCCTGGGGCAGGAGCGCCGGGTCGAGGTGCTGGTCGATCCGCGCGGTGAACCACAGCTGAGCCATGCCCGGCCGGCGCGTACGCAAGCGGCGGAGGTGCTCACCAGGGGGCTGACCGATACGATAGCCACCGAGGTGGCGCGGATCGAGAAACTGGTGGAGCACCTGGTCCGGCAACGGCGTCGCCAGAGCGTGCCGGAAGAGCTCGGCGATTATCCCCTGGCGGCAGTGCTGTGTACCGCCGGCGCTAGCCACAGCGCGGTCAGGCAACTCGCCGACTCCTTTCATTCCTCCGCTGTGCATGGCGAGCAGAATCTGGCCAGTGCCCTGGCTCACCTGCGCAGCCACCTGCGTACCGTAGACGGGAGCTGGACCAGTATCTCGGGGTGTCACCTGTTCCTGGGCGACAGTGGTGCCGGCAAGACGGACTTGGTGCTTTCGGTGGCAGCCAGGTTGCGTGCGATGGATCGGGAACCTCTCGTGCTGAGCGTCCTTCCGCAGCATGGGGGAGAGATCCGCCGCCTGCAACTGCAGGCTGCCGAGCACAGCTATGACGCCGCGCTGATCCAGCAAGGGGAGCAGCTGGTGCGCCTCCTGAAAGAACCGCCTGCCTATGATGCGGTGCTCATCGACACGCCCGGGATTCTGTCCCGTACCCTGGTCGAATCTGGCGAATTGCAAGAATTTCTTTCGCAAAACGAAATGTTTCACCGGCATTTCGTGCTGCCGCTGGACCTTGATTTTCAAGATGCGGCGGATCTGTGGGAGCTGGCGAGGTTCTGGAACTGCGACTGGCTGGCCCTGTCGCGTATGGATAGATCCCGCCGACTGGCCAAGATCCTGGACTTTCTGACCAGGCTGCCGTTGCCCCTATCCTTCACGACCAGTGGATCCTGGCCGGAAAGTGAACCGCAAATTGCAAGGGCCGACACGCTCGTGGATTTGATGGTCAAGTCCGGTGGGGGCGGTCAGACCGCCCAGGCGCAGGCCTGAGGAGTGGACAAGGTAGATGCAGACATTCGTGCACAGTGTAGCCTTGTTAGCAACCTTGATCGCCCTGGTCGCTGCAATGGTGACTGATCACGGCTTGTTGACGGCCGGCAAGCGCGCACTCATCTCCTATTTCGGCTTCTACCTCGTCGCCTCTCTGCTGGTCCTGGCCTTCCGCGGAGGTGTTCTGGCGGAAAGCCGGAAAGAAAAACCTGCCCGGGGAGGCAAGAGCCGTCCCGGCACTGCACCAGATGTCAGCGGTTCACCTCCGAAATCACCGCAGGAGGCAGCCTGAGGCGGATCTCAGGGTGGCATAGATCGTGCAAACGCAATTTGCACGACTTCACCAGAAAGGCGCAGGAATGGCCCAATCGGTACAGATCGCCCATCATGACCTGTGGCAACGATGCTTCGGTGAATCCGACCAGCAGGCCCGCCAAGAACTTGTGGAAAATTATGTCAAAGTGGTCAAATACGTGGCAGGACGGATGGCCATCGGCTTGCCGCACTATGTCGAGTTCAATGACCTCCTGTCAGCTGGCATGCTGGGTCTGATCCAAGCCGTGGACAACTTCGACTACCAGCGTGGCATCAAGTTCGAGACCTACGCCATTCCGAGGATCCGGGGGTCTATCCTGGACGAACTGCGCAGCCAGGACTGGTTTCCCCGCTCCTTACGGCGCAAGGCGAAGCAGTTGGAGGAGGCCTATGCGTCGATCGAGGTGCGTCTGGGCCGACCCGCGACCGATGAGGAGGTCGCGCGCGAGCTGAACATCGACGTGAACGACCTGGATAGCATGCTCGGTGAAGTCGCGGTAGCCAGCATCATGTCCCTGGATGCCGATACCTCTCCCGACGAGAATGACCAGTCGACCTCCCTGGGGGACTACCTGGCCGATCCTCGCTCGGACAACGTGGAGAGGTTGCTCGCCGAGCAGGAGATGCGAGACCTGATCGCCCGTAGGTTGACGGAACTGCCCGAAAAGGAGCAGCTGGTTCTGGTGCTCTATTATTATGAAGAACTGACCTTGAAGGAGATCGGGGAAATCCTCGATGTCACCGAATCGAGAGTCTGTCAGATCCACACCAAGGCCATCATGCGCTTGAAGGGCAAGATCCAACGCTATGAAGGACGGCAGTCCATCGGGCGCCTGACCGCCAAGATCCGCGACAAGCAGGCCCAGGCCGAAGCTGGACAGGGCAGCACCCAGGAAACGGTCGAGATCACCAATCCCCTGACCACCGTGAACATCCTGGCCTGTCTGTCGCTGGTGACGCTGGCCCAGGAATTTCTGAGCAGGATACCGTGGTGAGAGTGCGCCGTGCACAAGGACGGTAGCCGCCATGAGCGGAGACGGAATCTCACTCCAGACCACCATTGCCCAGAGCGGCACCGTGGCCAAGACGCAGCTGAAAGGGCAACAGCAGCACCAGCAGACCGTGCCACTTTCTGAACAGTTGGACAAGAGCAAGGACCTGAAGGTCAACCGCGTCAAGCAGGCCGAAAAGGCAGAGCAGAACCAGGTCGATCCTGACGCCCGCCGCGAAAAAGGACAGCGCCGGAAAGAACGCAAGCGACGAGCGGTTTCCGAATCCCGCGTAGCCGTCGACGTTTCTGCGAAGAGGGAGCAGACGGAAGAAACCACAGCTTCCCAGACCCCGGAAGCGGCCGGAGAGGTCGGTAGCCTGGTCGACAAGAGAGCCTAGCCAAAGGAGTCCCTCGTGGCTGCGAGCGTCGCCGACTTTCAGAACCTGGTCCTGGGCCAGAACGGATTCATCTTCTGGATCGCCGTGGCTGCGATCACCTGCGGGGTCTCGCTCCTGTTGACCGGAATCTACCTGTATCTGCGACGCGTCTGGTACCACGGCGGATTCCGGCTGCTGATCCGGCACGCGGCCCGGCAGGCCGATCCGGACGCGCGGAAATCCGCTGGCAGCAGCGGAGCGTTACCGGGTAATCCTCACGCAACCGCTACGCAGGACGAACCGCTGCCCGCCCAGGCCGCGGGACCTGCCCCGGTGTGCGATCTCGACCTAGGCACCGATTCGCTACCGCAGGTATTGCACAGACTCCGCGAGGCAGCCAACCGCCTGGAGAACCTGACCGACGAGCTGGTGAACCCGCTAAATTCGTCCGCAGAATCACCACTAAAGCACCTGACCGGCGACGTCGAATATGTCTTTAGGGCTAGTCGGCACTAGTTCCGCTGAAACCAATTTCTGTGCGTGTGCATTGCACGTCTGGTCGCCACGGTCAGGAGCAGGTGATGTCGAGTAAGTTGGAGGCGCCGCCGGAGCACGACCCGGAGACCGCCGCCGCTACCATCCCTAATGAAAAATTACGGCAAATCATCCGCTCGACGCGGGACCTGCCGGCGATGCCCCATGTGGCCGGCAAGGTGCTTGAATTGTCTGGTGATCCGGATACCTCGGCACAGCAGCTCCAGAAGGTGATCTCGGACGACCAGGCCATGACAGCGCGCATCCTGAAAATTGCCAATTCGGCGATGTATGCCTGCAGCCGCAAGATCAAAACGCTGACCGAGGCCATTGTCATGCTGGGTTTCAACTCGATCCGCAGTCTGGTCGTCACCAGCGCTGCTCGCAACCTCTACATGAGCGGCAATCAGCGGATGGGGTTGAAGGAGCGCCTGCTGTGGGAACACTCCATCGGCACTGCCTTCGGCTGCCGGCTGCTCGTGCAGGAACGCTATCCCCACCTTGCCGAGGAGGCTTTCCTGGCGGGATTGATGCACGACATCGGCAAGCTGGTGCTTAACCTGCATGCTGCCGAGCAGTTCGACGAGATCGTGCAGATCGTCTACAATGAGAATCGTATATTCGCGGAAACAGAGCGCGAGTTGCTGGGCTTCGACCACGCAGAAGTGGGAGCGCTGCTGATCAACAAGTGGAAACTTTCGCCGGTTCTCGAGCAGGTCATTGCTGACCACCACAAGGACACCGCCCTGGCCTCGGAAAATCCGCTCCTGCTCTACCTGGATGTCGCCAACAATCTCTGCAAACGGCAGGGAATCGGATTCGTCGAACGTCCAGACCTGGACCTGGTCGCGACACCGGCCAATCAAATGCTGGGTCTTGGTGCGGACACCCTGGATAACATCGCCAAGCAGCTGCAGCATACTCTCGAAATAGAAATGGAAATATTCATCTGAGTAAGGGTGACCGATGGCAAGTCACACAGGCACTGGTGTTGACCAGCAAGATGAACGCCTACAAGGTCTCTTGCAATCCATCGACGATCTCTACTCGATCCCGGAAACCCTGATTCAGATCCTGCGCATCCTGGACAATCCGCGTAGCAGTGCAGAGGAGCTGGCGGTCGTCGTACGGCAGGACGCGCCCCTGATGGCGAAGATCCTACGCCTGGCTAATTCACCTTTCTACAGCGGTTCTCGACATATGGCGGATCTGCAGAGCTGCATCGCCGTGCTGGGGTTTCTCACCGTGCGGCAGGTGGCACTCTGCGTGTCCATCGCGAGCAATCTGGTCGCGAAATGTGAAGGTGCCCAGGGGAGGATAGACTACAAGGAACTGTGGCGACACTCGGTGGTCACCGGCGTTATCACAAAGCAACTCGCAACCCTGATCGACCATCCCGAACCGGAGGAACTCTTCACGGCCGGCCTGCTACACGACCTCGGCAAGTTTGTCATCCTGCAGAAGGAGCCCGCTCTCTACGACCAGATCATTGACAGACGCAACCAGGAACGCATTCTCCTGGTCAGCGCCGAGCGTGACCAGCTCGGCTACGACCACACCGTGGCCGGCGAGGCGTTCGGACGGGCCTGGTCGTTTCCTGAGATGCTTGTCATCTGCGCTCGGCACCACCATGATCCCCCGCCTCCCCAAAAACCCACGAGCCGCCAGGACCAGGCCGTGGCCCTCGTCTCCTTGGCCGACAACCTGGCTCACACCTGGGAGCCGGCCCGCAGTGACCTGGGCTTCGATGCGCAGCAAGTCGAATCCCGCCAGTTCTACCGGACCGTCGGTCTCGAACCCAGCGTTATCGAAACCAACCAGGAAAACATCCGCTCCGCCCTGCGCATGGCGGGCGCCTTCATGGATCTGGCTTGACAAGCGCTGTGACTTCTCCAGGATGTTGAGGACAACGGCCGGGATGTGGGATACCGTTTCCGGAAAGCCCTGTCCGGTACAATGCTGGGTTTTCCTGCCCTGCCTGTGTATGATGTGAACGGCCCTTGGCGGTTTTTCTACACCGGCCATGATTCCGAGCGAGGTTCCTGGTGGCAAATCAGCCCCTGATACTTCTGAGTCGACGTCCCCTGCTGTACAAGGAGGTGGCTTCGTGGCAGCTACCGAGCGTGGATGTTTTTCTGCACGATTCACCATCCGAGGCGCTGGCCCAGCTCACCGCCGAGCCTGCTGTCCTGTTCATCTTCGACACAGCCGGCTACACGCGTTACCGTCACGTCGTGCGTAAATTTCTTTCCCTTGAAGGCGACACTGATCTGCTCGTGCTCGGTGAGCCGGATGCCCTAGCAGAGATCGAGACGCAGGGCATGGTTGCGGTGCGACGATTACCCGCCGACGCCCCGCCCGAAGAGATCCACACTCTCGTGAACCGTCTTTTGCGTATGCGCGAGGTCCGACGCAAGAGTGGCATCGTCGGACGCTCGCGTGCCGTCTCGGAAATGCTGGCTCTGATCTCGCACGCGGCACCGTTGGATGTGAATGTTCTCATAGAGGGAGAAAGTGGCACCGGCAAGGAGCTGGTCGCGCGCGCGATTCACGCTCACTCCCGGCGCAGCCAGCATGCCTTTCTCAGTCTCAACTGTGGTGCCATGAGCGAGGGTGTCCTGGAAAGTGAGCTGTTCGGACACGCACGGGGTGCCTTCACCGGCGCAGTCGCGGCTCACGACGGAGTTTTCAAGCGTGCCGACGGCGGCACCCTGTTCCTCGACGAGGTCGCAGAAATGCCCCTCGGCATGCAGACCCGGTTCCTGCGCGCCCTCGAAACCGGCGAGTTCACACCCGTGGGTGGCAGTGAATTGCTGCACAGCGATATCCGGCTCATCGCCGCGACGCATCGCAACCTCGCCCAGGAGGTCTCCGCGGGACACTTCCGGCAGGATCTCTACTACCGTCTGCGCGTCGTCGTCATCCCCACGCCGCCCCTGCGGGAACGCCGGGAGGACATCCCCGTTCTGGCCTCACACTTTCTGAGCCAGGAGAATAGCAGGTATCAACTTCACGTGCGGGGATTTGCCAGACCGGCCATGAAATCACTCGAGCAATATCCCTGGCCGGGAAATATCCGTGAATTGCGCAACGTGGTCAGTTCGCTCGTGGTGCTGAAGCAGCAGGGCATGATAGAGGCGGACGATCTCCCGCCGGAGATCAGGCCGGGCGGGACGGGTGCGCCCGCCAATCTGCCTGTGCCCCTGAACCAGGATCCGATCGCCCGGGAGCGCGAGCTGCTGGCCAATACCCTGCTGGAGCTAAGGGAGGACATCAAGGACATTAAGTCCATGTTGATCAACAACCTAGCGGGCACGCGCCGAAGGCTTGATCACTTCGGGGACGGGGTGGTGGACACCTTTGCCGGCGAGGCAGGCTACACTCCCCTCCCGGTCGGTGATGGCGGTGACCTGCAGACAGCCGAGAAAGCCCTGATCGCCGCTGCCCTGAAAGCCACGCACGGCAATCGGCGCCAGGCCGCGGAGAAGCTCGGCATCAGCGAGCGCACCCTTTATCGCAAGATCAAGCGGTATGGATTGTAAGCGGCTCTAAAAGGAGTGTTTGCGCGCTGGCCTCAATAACGTATAATTATGAGAACGCACAGAGGAAGTGTGCCGTACTACTCATCCCGCTCGGGATGCGACCACTCTGGGCTGCCAATCGTGACCGAAAACATTCCCCTGGTTAGAGAGGCAAGCATGCGGTTATGTCGGTTCAATCTCGGCTGTGCCGTTGTGTCCATTGTTGCGCTTGCTATCGTGCTCTGCGCCCAGCCATGGGCGGGTCCCGCCTTGGCCACCAAGTACGCTGGCGCCTTCATGGAAGATGGTGGTGGTGCGCGGCCGCTCGGGATGGGCAGTGCGTTCGTCGCTGTGGCTGATGATCCCTCGGCCGTTTTCTGGAACCCCGCGGGTCTGGCCCTGGCCGAAAAGCACAACATCATGCTGATGCATTCGGAACGTTTCGGCGACCTGATCGACCGCGACTTTGCAGCTTACACCCAGTCGGTTGGCTGGTCCATCCTCGGGGGCCAGGGGGCTGGTATTGGCCTCTCGATCATCCGGCTCGGGATTGACGATATCCCGTTCACCGACCACATCGACCTGGACACCAACGGCGACGGTAGCGTCGACGACGAAGAAATCCTGCAGCTGCTGGAACCCGAGTATCGTAATCAAATTATTTTCAAGAGCGACCAGGAGCTGGCCTTTCTGGTCTCTTACGGAGAAACCGCAGGCAAGTGGGACATCGGCGCCTCCTTGAAGATAGTGCGGCAAAACATCGGCGATTACTCCAGTCTCGGCATCGGTATGGATTTCGGACTGCTCCGCCGCCAGCTGTGGAAACGTCTGGATTTCGGCGTCAAGTTCCAGGACCTGACCACGACTTACCTTTCCTGGAGCACGGGGCACAACGAGATCATCACTCCGGCGATCGTGCCGGGCTTCGCCTATGGCATTCCATTGGCTGAGCTGAATGCGGGTCTGTTGCTGGCCACCAGCTTCGAGACGCGATTCGACAATCGCCGCAGTGCCGACCAGTACTGGGCCGGTTCGCTGAGCATGAATGTCCAGGTCGGGGCGGAGATTTCTTTTTCCGAAGCAGTGTTCCTGCGCGGTGGATTTGATAGTGGCTGGAGCGACGACGCCCTGACCGCCGGTGCCGGTTTCCGCATCAGGCCCCTGACCGTGGACTATGCTTATGCCGGCAAGCACGCCTTCTTCGACGAGGTGACGCATCGGATCAGTCTGACGGCCACCTTCTAGGTGCCCCGCACATCAGCACCGGCAGGGCGGTAGGCGTAGAGTTTTTGCCCCGGTTTGATGAGACTGGATTTGTAGAGTCCGTTAACCCGGCGCAGGTGATTCAGGCTGACTCCTAGCTTCTGGGCGATACCGCTGAGGGTGTCGCCTTTTTTGACGCGATAGCTCACCCGCTGGTATCCATCAGGTGGTACGTAGTGTCCCTTCTCCTGGGCGCGTTGGCGCGCCTTGGCAGCCAGGGTTGCCGGCATGGGAATCAGGAGCTGGTCACCAGGTCTGATCAGGTGGACGGATTTCACGTTGTTGAGTTGGGCAATGTCTCGCACGGAAGTGCCATACTGACTGGCGATCTCGCTCAGGGTTTCACCCTTGTTCACCTTGTGCCGGCGCCAGGTCAAGCGCTGGTCGCTGGGGACTTTGCGTAACTCCGCGTCACAGATGGCTGCGGTCCCCACCGGGACCCGCACTGGGTAGGAGGGGCTGTCAGGTGGACTCGCGCGCCGTCTGAGGCCGGGATTCAGTTCGAGGACCTCTTTCAGTTTCACTCCCGCACAGCTGGCCACCAGCCCCAGGTCAGTCGCGTCGTCAAGCGGCACCTCTTCGAAGGCCAGCGAGGGCACTTCTGTGATCGTGAAGCCATAGCGCTCGGGATCCTCCCCGATCCGCGCTGCCGCGATGAACTTGGGTACGAAATCTGCGGTCTGGCTCGGCAGGTGCAGTCGCCAGTAATCATCGTGTCCGGACAGGCGCATGCTCCGGACGATGCGGTTCTCGCCTGAGTTGTAAGCAGCCAAAACGAGGGCCCAGTCATCGAACTGACTGTAGAGTTGCTTAAGGTAGGCGCACGCTGCTCGGGTCGACATGGCCAGGTCACGGCGCTCGTCCACCCACCAGTCAGTACGTAGGTCGTAGCGCTTGGCCGTGCCCGGCATGAACTGCCAGGGCCCCACCGCACCGACGCTCGAACGAGCGTAAGGGCTCAGACCACTCTCGATCATGGCCAAGTAGACCAGCTCTGGAGGCAGGCCCTCTGCTTTCAGGATACTGCGGACGAGAGAATCGGCAGCGGCCTTCCGGTTGAGCCAGTAACTGAAATGCTGGCGACCGTTGCCGGTGAAGTACTTGATCCACTTCGCGACCCTGGCGTTTTCTATCCGTAGCAAGTCGGCGGTGAGGGTTGGTCGCGGCGAGCCCTGGATGGGCACCAGCGAATCAGGGAAGGCGCGGGTCGTCAGCTGCCGGTAGTCCCAGGCGAGGAGCGAGTCGGCAGTAGCAGGCGGTGAAGCGAAGGCGTGCCCCTCGGCAATCAGACCGTCAACCATTACCAGACGGCGGCCGAGGCTGCGGCTCTGTGCGCGGTATAGCGAATCCGCTTCTGCTGGTAATGGCGACAGCACTTGATCCTGCAGGAGGAAAACCAGATCCTGAGCCTGATCGAAATTCTCGGTGGCGATGAGCGAAAGTACCTGCCGATACAGCTCCTCGAGCTGGTCGAGTGGGAGGTAGCCATCCGGTGCTGGAGGCAGGGTCAGGTCTACCAGCAGGGGAACTTCAGGCGGCAGGGTGTCCGGAGACGCCAGACCGGACTGACCGAAATGGATCGAGTCTGAGCCGTCAGGACCGGGGGCAGGCCCGGCGGTCCCCTCGTCACCAGGTTCCGTGGAATTGGCCGTAAGCAGCGGATTGTCCGTCACCGGTTCGGGGGAGAGGCCGCTGCAACCGCCCAGAAGAACCGGAAAGCAGGCGAGCAGGAGTCTGATCACCCAGAAGTGAGACTTACATTTGGTGGGGGGAAAGCCAGAATCAGGTGGCACAGCAGTCATCCTTGACATCACTCCCTGGGCTAGATGATGTTCGCAGAACTGGACATTATTTTCCGGACAGATAGATTCTCGTCCTGGAGCAAAAATCGCAAGAATAAGAGCAAGATACAGACCTGTCCCCGAAACCGCTCATTGAAAAAAATATGACCATATGTCATAATTAGTTAGTGTTTATCAACTAGAGCTTCCTGCGCGGGTGAAGACGGTGTCAAAGAGTGTGCCCACATTGCAGCGGCTGCTAGCTGAGCTGTTGCCCTTGCAGCAGGTAGGGCCTGCTCTGCGCCGTGCGGCTCGCCGGGCTCTCGCCTCTGGCGACCCTGGGCGGATGCTACCGGCTGCCAGGGCCGTAGTGGCGGAACTTCTACGCCGCGGCGATCTGGTGCGCGTGGTTGTCCAGGGTCCAGCTCGGGTATCGTTACCGACCTACATGTTGCGATCGACCGCCCAGATCATCGACCTGAGCGTATTGAACGAACCGGTTGCCAGAAGGCCGGATCGTGCAGAATCCGGCGGTGTGGCCACGGCTCCCTCCGCGGAGAAGACCACGACGGTTCCGGGAAACACCTTCCTGGCCAGCTTCGCACGGGTGCTGGCAGCCATGGAGCGCGCCCAGAATCTCCGCGTGGGCGATCCACAGAGCGGAGAACGTGAGGTCGTTCTGGACCGGATACTCGCCCTGCTCTCTCAATTCGTACCTGGTTTGCAGATGTTCATCTTGCTGCACGGCCAGCGCCGGATGGACTACCAGACCGACCGTATTCTCCACGGGGAAACCGATCGCCACCTGCCGTCATGGCTCGTTGCGCGAACTCACGGAACAGAGTTCTGGATACCCAGCTGGCAGGAACTACCCGATGACGTGAAGCTGGCCTTCGTCAAGTTGACCCGGGAAATGCAGGAGGACGAGGCCACCGTGGCGGCCCGGTTCGAGGGAGGCGTCATGGTTCCCGTTCTCGAACCCAACTGGCTGGGAGAAGACAGGGATCGGGGCGGACCCGAGGCGGGCCTGCTGTTCATCCTGCCCACGCTGCGGTGGCGCACCCGTGATCTTTTCCGGTTGGGACGCCAGCTCTCCCGGTTCGTCACCCGGCGTTGGCGGCACCAGCGAGAGGTGAATCAGCGCATCCACAGTGACAGCCTTACCGGCGTGTACAACCGGGCCTTCTTTGACACCCAATTCCCCAACGAACTCGAGCGTGCCAAGCGTGACAAATCGGCTTTGACCCTGGTTCTGGGGGACCTGGATCATTTCAAGGAGGTGAACGACCGTCACGGCCACCAGGTGGGGGACCTGGTGCTGCGATCGGTGGCCCAGGAGCTGCAAGGAGCCATGCGCCGCATCGATTATGTCTGTCGCACGGGCGGCGAGGAGTTCGCCATCATATTGCCCAATACCCCTGCCGCAGCAGCGCAGGAAGTGCTGGCCCGTCTGCTGGCACGGCTGGCCGACATGGTCGTGCAGGTTCCGGAGCGGGATGAGTCCCCTGGGATCACCCTGTCCCTGGGCGCTGTCACCTATCCTGCCGGTGGATCGGATCCCGAGGAACTGTATCGCAAGGCCGACAGCATGCTCTACCTATCGAAGGCAACCGGCCGCAACAGGTGTCACTTTTGGAATCCCGAAGGCGAGCCGATTCGTATCCTACCCGAGCCAACGGATTCCTGAATCTGAGCGGATCATTACGCATCGTGACCCTGGCCTGGCACCGTGTGGTCGCTTTCCCCGGTCAGCATGCATTCCGCTGGCGCCAGAAAATGCGGCGGCGCTGGACCCTGGTCTGGGCAGGTTTGCACATGATCGGCCAGGTCAGCGGTGGCTGGTCAGCAGCGGTTTCTTGGGCGGCGTGGTGGTCGGGGCCGGGGCCCATTGGGATATGACGGAGTCGCCCTACG
>Ga0209536_100011084_pt1 | contig 13233 bp, 11 predicted proteins | sample DeeMarSeWOR28_12_FD_187461 | JGI IMG/M metagenome (GOLD analysis project Ga0209536, IMG submission 187461) | Marine sediment microbial communities from White Oak River estuary, North Carolina - WOR-2-8_12 (SPAdes) (version 2) | ecosystem: Environmental > Aquatic > Marine > Intertidal zone >...
CTTTTGGGGCGAGTCACAAGCTGTTCGTGGTCATCTGCTGTGTCAAAGAAGCCACCGCCTTCTTTATCTGAAAACTGTTCGATGACGACATTCATTAGGGCTTTGGCTCGCTGGAACCAACGGGGATCGAATGTAGTCTGATATAAGGCCAGTAGCCCGTCGGCGTAGAAAGCGTAATCTTCCAGATAACCCATTAATTTGGCCTGGCCTATGTCTGCTTTCCAGGTGCGAAACAGACGTCCGTCTTGCATCATTGTGGCCAAGATGAACGCTGCATTTCGGGTGGCCGTGTCCGTGTAATCCGGTCGATCGAGGACGCGGCCGGCTTCGGCAAAGGCGGCCAGCATAAGGCCGTTCCAGGCCGTGATTATTTTTTCATCGCGAGCCGGTTTGATCCGCTTTTCGCGGACGTCAAATAGTTTTTGGCGGGCCTGGCTTAGGATTTCCTCTAGGGCCTCCACACTCAGGTCCGACTCTTGGGCAACACGGTCAAAGGGGTAGGGAATATTGAGGATTGATTTACCTTCAAAGTTGCCCCCCGGCTTCACATCGTAAGCCTGACAGAAGATTTCACCAACAGAATCACCTAAAGTGGCCTTGACCTCTTCAGGAGTCCACAAGAAGAATTTTCCCTCTTCACCTTCGCTATCGGCGTCTTGAGTGGAGTAAAAACCTCCCTCGGGATGGGTCATTTCGCGAGTAACGTAATCCAGGGTTTCTTCCACAATCCGGCGGTAGAGAGGTTTGCCGGTAAGCTGGTAAGCGTGCAGATAGAGGCGAGCCAGCAGGGCATTGTCGTACAGCATCTTTTCAAAATGGGGCACCAGCCAGACGCTATCAACCGAGTAACGATGAAACCCACCGCCAAGTTGATCGTACATACCGCCGTAGGCCATCCTATTCAGGGTCAATTCGATCATTTCCAACGTGTCCTCCCGGCGGTTGCGGTGGTATACCCGCAGCAGAAAATCGCAGGTCATCGGCTGGGGGAATTTTGGGGCGCTACCAAAGCCGCCATGGGTTTGGTCGAAGGTACGGGCTAAGGCCGACACGGCCAGATCAGGCACGGCAGGGTCCAGGGTACGGGTTGATTGCAGAGAGATGGCTGGTTTCATCCTGGCCAGCAGCGCGGTGCCATTCTTGGTAATATCCTCCTGGCGATGATGATAGGCGTGGGCTACACTTTGCAGTACCTGCTCAAAACTGGGTATGCCGTAGCGGGGGGCCGGTGGGAAGTAGGTGCCGCCATAAAAGGGAACGCCAGCGGGAGTCAAGAAAACGCTCATCGGCCAGCCCCCTTGGCCGGTCATAGCGACCACGGCATCCATATAGATAGAGTCCAGATCGGGTCGTTCTTCCCGATCAACCTTAATGTTGACGAAAAGTTCGTTCATGATTTCGGCGGTGCGGTCGTTTTCAAAACTTTCGTGCTCCATAACGTGGCACCAATGGCAGGCTGAGTAACCAATGCTCAAAAATATAGGTTTATTCTCGGCCTTGGCCCTGGTCAGAGCTTCCTCACCCCACGGATACCAATCGACGGGGTTATTGGCGTGTTGCAGTAGGTAAGGACTGCTCTCATTCGCTAACCTGTTCGGCATAGTTGTCTCCTTTTTTATAAAAAATACTATAAAAAATATTATAGTGGGGGACAGGCAAAAGGTAAAATAGAGCTGCCAGAGCCGACGAGAAAAAACAGCGTTTTCGATAGTTGCGGCAATAATTGATGTTGGTCCTAATTCTTGAGACTTTACAGCTTTCAAGGTAGACTCAATGAGGTGAAAAGAACAGATTATACGTGGCAGAGGGGATACGATGGTTCGATTCGAATATATGATCTGTACGTCTCAACTCATGCGGGTCACATTTGTGAATGGTCGTTGGCAGGGCGATTTGCCGCCTGAAACGCCGGGCGCATTGGAAAGTTGCCCGGATCTATGGGAGTTTTTGCAGCGAGTGGGTAACAGTGGTTGGGAGTTGGTGTCGGCGATTACTAACGATGTCACCGACGAGAAGGCCATGTTGACAACCCTATATCTTAAGCGGGAACGGGTTTGATCCAAGAAAAACCGGTCTGGTAAAGATAATAATTCGTTGAGGATTCATCAATGAAGGCTACATCAGACATTTTTAGAGAGCAAGCGCTGCGGGTGAGTGAGCAGCGGTATCGATTGTTGGCTGATAATATCACTAATGTCATCTGGACCATTGATCTGAACGAGAATTTTACCTATGTCAGCCCCTCTTATATAACTTCCCCATTTTGTAGCTGATTTGCCCAAAATTCTGACTTCAAATGGGGAAGTTAATTGATGCTCGTTCCTAAATGATTCGGGCGCACACCAGCAGTTCTAAGTGCCTGAGCTTATTTCTTCTGTTGCGCTTTCTCAATTTTGGCCCACGTATCGCGCAGGGGCACCGTCCGATTGAAGATCGGTTTCTCCTCAGAAGATTCCAGATCGACGCAATAATAGCCGTGCCTCAGGAACTGGTAGCGGCTGCCTGGCTCAACGTTAGCCAGCATAGGTTCGAGTTTGCAGCCGGTTAGGGTTTCCAGGGAGTTGGGGTTCAGATTAGTGGTAAAGTCTTCTCCCCTGGCAACGTCATCCGGGTCCGGCTGGTTGAACAGATGGTCATACTGGCGGACCTCCGCCTCGATGGCGTGGGCTGCGGAGACCCAATGCAAGGTTCCCCGTACTTTGCGGCCATCGGGGGAGCTGCCACCACGGGTCTCCGGATCGTAGGTACAGCGCAACTCGATGATCTCGCCGGTCTGCTCATCCTTGATGACGTCTTGACAGGTGATATAATAAGCGTGCATCAGCCGTACTTCTCGCCCGGGCGCCAGGCGGAAGAATTTTTTGGGCGGGTCCTCTCGGAAATCATCTTGTTCGATGTAGATGACCTGCGAGAACGGCACTTTCCGGCTGCCCATGCTGGCATCTTCAGGGTTGTTGACCGCCTCCATCTCTTCTACCAAATCTGCCGGATAGTTAGTGATGACTACTTTCAGCGGGTTCAAGACAGCCATAACTCGCTGAGCCCGCTGATTCAGGTCATCGCGGAGGCAATGTTGGAGCAGGGCAATATCAACAATGCTGTTGGCTTTGGCCACCCCGATCCGTTCGGCGAACTCCCGGATCGACTCGGACGTGTAGCCCCGCCGTCGCATCCCGGAAAGGGTCGGCATCCGTGGGTCGTCCCAACCGTTAACGTGCCCCTCATTAACCAGCCGCAGCAGCTTGCGCTTGCTCAAGACCGTGTAGCTGAGATTGAGCCGGGCAAATTCGATTTGCTGAGGATGGTAGATGCCCAACTGATCCAGGAACCAATCATATAGAGGCCGGTGATCCTCAAATTCCAGGGTGCAGATGGAGTGAGTAATCCTTTCAATCGAGTCAGACTGGCCGTGGGCCCAATCATACATCGGGTAGATGCACCACTTATTGCCGGTACGGTGGTGGCTGGCGTGGAGGATCCGGTACATTACCGGATCCCTCATGTTCAAATTTCCGGAGGACATATCGACTTTTGCCCGCAGAACATGAGCCCCGTCGGGAAACTCGCCTGCCCGCATCCGTTCGAATAGAGCCAGATTCTCTTCAACCGAACGATCACGGCAGGGACTTTCTTGGCCCGGTTCGGTCAGGGTGCCTCGGTACTGCCTGATCTCCTCGGCACTCAGGCTATCGACATAAGCCTGACCGGCCTCGATCAACTGGACGGCATACCGGTATAGCTGGTCAAAGTAGTCGGAGGCGTAATATTCCCGATCATCCCAGTCAAAGCCAAGCCAGCGGATATCCGCTTTGATCGACTGGACGTACTCCATTTCCTCCTTGGTCGGGTTGGTGTCGTCGAAGCGCAGGTTGCAGAGCCCGCCATATTGCTCGGCCAGACCAAAATTGAGGCAGATCGACTTGGCGTGCCCAATGTGCAGGTAACCGTTCGGCTCCGGGGGAAAGCGGGTATGGACCCGTCCGCCGTATTTATCGGTTTTTAGATCTTCTTCAATGATTTCGGTAATAAAATTTGAGGGCGTGGTTGACTCTGTCTCAGCCATTTCGAAAGTCCCTTCCCAGTAATATTTGACTACCTATCATAGCAGTCTGCCGGGGGAATGACAAATAACGAATATTAGTTCGGAGTTTTGGTAGCGGCCTAAAAGCCCATATTTTATTTTTTTGAGCTGTGCCAAATGCCCGCTCTGGAGTATACTGGATGGCCGAGCGCGGCCTGAATTTAGCTCGTTGACCATATCTAAAGCCATACCGATTGGGATAATCGTATGACCTTGCCCAACTTACACCAGCAAACCCCACTGTTCGAGAATGTTGAGATCAATACGCGTCTCCAGCAGCGCGTCTATTTGAAAATGGATTGTTTTCAACCGATTGGGTCGTTCAAGATCCGGGGTATAGGGTTGAGATGCCAGGAAGCCGTCCAGTCCGGTATTACGCACCTGATTTCCTCCTCCGGCGGTAATGCCGGACTGGCGGCGGCCTACGCCGGACGGCGGCTGGGCGCTCAAGTAACTGTGGTCGTGCCGGAGACAACGTCGCCGACAGCCCAGCGGCGGATTGCCGCCGAAGGGGCCGAGGTTATCGTTCACGGCTCGGTGTGGGACGAGGCCAACCGGTTTGCCCTCCAACTGGTGGATGAACTCGACGGTGCTTACGTCCACCCGTTTGACCACCCCACCATCTGGCTCGGCCACGCCACGATGATCGACGAACTGGTCGGCCAATGCTCCAAACCGGAGGTGATGGTGGTCTCGGTGGGTGGGGGCGGGCTGTTGTGCGGTCTGCTGGAGGGGCTGCATCGTCACGAGTGGACCGACGTGCCGGTGTTGGCGGTCGAAACCGAGGGGGCCGCCTCGTTGGCGGCCTCGTTGAAATCCGGTCGACTCGAGACCCTGCCGGCCATCACCTCCATTGCCGCCACCCTGGGAGCACGGCAGGTCACCCCCCAGGTGTTGGCCTGGTCAAAACGGCATCTGCTTAGTTCCGTAGTGGTGAGCGATCAAGACGCCGTGAAAGCCTGCCTACAGTTTGCCGATGATTTACGGGTTGTAGTGGAGCCGGCCTGTGGGGCGGCACTGTCGTTGATTTATGACAACCACCGCCACCTGGCCGGCTACGAGTCGGTTTTGATGATCGTCTGTGGCGGGGCTGGCGTCACAATCCAGCAGTTGTTGGCGTGGCACGAGCAGTTTCAGAAATAGATCATTTCTCAGCCACTTTACGCTTGCCTCTTTACCGTCATTCTAATATGATATGCTTTACAAATCTTTGTGACAAAGGAGTACAATCAATCATGGCTCAACGAATGGCCCTGTATATGCAGGATAAACACCCGATTGCCTACGAGTTAGAGATGGCCAAATATGCCGAGGAGCGGGGCTTCTCGGAGATATGGCAGGCGGATACCCGGCTGGCCCGGGACTGCGTGGTGATGATGAGCGCCTTTTTGGCCCAAACCAACAAGCTACGGCTGGGTTCTGGCGTGTTGCCAATCTGGACCCGCAACCCGGCGGTGATTGCCGCCACCTGGAGCACCATGTGGGAACTGGCCGGCAAAACCGAGGATGGTCGCAGCCGGGTGATGTTGGGCCTGGGAGCCTGGTGGGAACCGATTGCCGGCCGGGTGGGAGTCAAACGGGAGCGTCCGTTGAAGGCGATGCGGGAGCATATCGAGGCCTTGCGGCAATTGTTTACGATGGAAGAGGTTTCCTACCAGGGCGACTTTGTCAAACTGGACCGGATCAGGCTAGACGTGGCCTACGGCGACACCTCGCCGCGGAACATTCCGCTCTACATCGGCGCGACCGGCGACAAGATGCTGGAGATGTCGGGCGAGATTTGCGATGGAGTCGTGCTAAATTACGTGGTTTCGGTCGAGTATATCCGGCGGGCGGTCGGCCTGGTTGAAAAAGGAGCCAAAAAGGCGGGCAAAACCCTGGCCGAGGTTGACCGGCCGGAGCTGTTGGTCTGTTGCCTGTCGGACGAGAATCCGGACGCGGCGATGGCTGAAGGCAAGAAACTGGTGGCCTATTACTTGGCTACCGAGCCCCACATTATGAAAGCCAGCAACGTGGACGAAGAACTGCTGGAGAAGGTGCAATCGATTATGAGCTGGCCGGCCACCGAAGAGGATTATATCAAGGCCGGCCGGGTCATCCCCGATGAGGTCGTTCGCAGCCTGATGGCGGTTGGGACGACTGAGGAGTGCCGGGCCAAAGTGGCCGAGTATATTGAGGCCGGCGTGACCTGCCCCATCCTCTACCCGATGATGGATGATATCAAACCGGTTGTTGATGCCTTTGCTGATTGGGAGCCGTAGGCTCCTGCAGCAGCAGGAGTGTATTTAATCTTCTCCCGTGACCTTGTCCAGCTGGGCCTGGGTGGCAATCACTACCAGAATATCACCTTGGTGTATCTCCGTGGCTCGGCGCAACCGGGTACCGCCTCGAGGCCGGTAAATATATTTGCCTTCCCGCTTGATGGCGATGATCAGAAACTCGGTGTGTTGCCCGATATCAGCTATGGTCAACTCCGGCGAGTTCAAATCGGGAGTCTGAATACGATCGACCGGCACTTCGGTCAGGCGCAACTTTTCGGCCTGGTTGGACACCTGAAACATGTGGTCAAGAAAGGCTACCACTTCGGGCCGGATCATCTGGGAGGCCATCCGCATCCCGCCGGTGGTATTGGGCTCCGTAATGACGTCGGCCCCGGCCTGGCGCAGCTTTTCTTTGTTCTCCGGCTCCTCGACCCGGGTTACAATCCGTAGCTGTGGGTTGAGGGAACGCGCTGTCAGGATGGCAAACACATTGTCTTTGTCCTCACTCAGGGCCGTGACCAGGCCTGTGGCCCGCTTGATGCCGGCCAATTCCAACATCTCATCCTCGGTAGCATCGCCTTGCAGGCAAAGCAGGTTATCCCCAAGTTTTTGCTGCAATTGTTGGATCGCTTGCGGATTCTGCTCGATGACCACCAATTGAGCTTTCCGTCGTCGAAACTCTTCTGCCACAAAAATGCCGGTATCTCCGGCGCCGCAGAGAATATAATGGTCTTTCAGAGCAGCAAGTCGTTCGAGGATTTGATTGGGGTGGTTTGACTTATCTTCCGAATCGGTCATGGGCTAAAATCTGGCGTTAATTCCTGTTGAATTTACGTTCCCACTTGTGCTGTACGCCCTCGATTTTGGACTGCCAGCGTTCAAAGGGGTTTGGCGTTTCCTCGACTTTCAGTTTGGCCCGTTCTTCGGGTGTACCAAGCACGATCAAGATGTCATTCTGCTCCAACTGAGTGTCTCCCCGGGGGGTATAAATGTAGGGCTGACCGTTATTTGTTTGGTGGCGTTTAATGGCTACGACCATCAAGCCGGTAAATTGGCCAATGTTGGCCACCTGCAACTGGTTTGCCCCGATCAATTCCGTCAAGGATGGATGATTGATTTGGCTGACATGCACTTCCTCCAGCCGTAAAGTTTGACCGGTCTGTTGTTCAGCCTGGACCATTTCGTCGAGAAAAGAGAAAACCGAAGGGTAGAGCATCATACCGGCCATCCGCCGGCCTCCCGTAACCTTTGGCGACACCATCATGTCGGCCCCGGCTCTGTGGATCTTTTTGACCTGTTTGGCGTCATTGACCCGGGCCACAATGCGTAATTGGGGATTGTTCAACTTTCTGGCCATTTCCCTGGCGCTCAAGACCACAAAAGCATTACTTTTGTCGTCATTTAAGGCAGCTACCAAGCCTCTGGCCCGGCCGATCCCGGCCAATTCTAACACCTGATTTTGAGTGGCATCCCCTTCGATATAGGGTACTTCGATATCTCGAAGCAAGGCTTCGATGACGTCAGGGTTCTGGTCGATCACCACAAACGGTATCCGGGCCTTGAAAAACTCGAGGGCCGTTTTGCGACCGACTTTGCCGGCTCCACACAGAATGATGTGGTGGTTCATCCGGTCGATCTGCTTGAAGATGCGTTTGCCCTGCATAAACTGGTTGAAGTTTCCCTCGACGATAAACGCGGCAAATGAGGAGACGGCATACCCCCCGATGCCGACGGCAATCAGGGCCAGGGCGATGGTGAACAATTGACCTGAGTCGGTTTGCGGACTGAGGTCGCCGTAGCCAACGGTGGTCATGGTAATAATAGTGGCGTACAGGGCGTCATCCGCGGTCCAGCCCTCAAAATAAGTGAAGCCGAAGGTGCCGAGGGCGGCCACCAGAATAAATAGGAAAACAGCCCGGAAGATGCTGACACGGGCGATGAGGTTGGCCGGCGTTTTCCTGAAAACGATAATTAGAATGGCCACCAGGATCAGGGGACCATACACAAATAGAGTCCGGCTGTTGCTCAATTGGGCTTGCGGAACAAGCAGCATAATCAGCAGCATGCCACCCAGTAGACCGGTCACCGCACTCAAAATCCACCGAGCAATCGGGGCGGCAGAAATGGCCTGCTTCTGCACCACTACTTCTTGCACTCGGCTATACAACTGAGCCAACACGCGCGCCCTGACGATGGCGCTGTAGATGTGCCAGGCGGTCAAGCCAAAGACCAGCGCCCCCCCAACCAGCCAGTAGAGTCCGACAGCCAGGAAGTCTCGATGCCAGGGAGGGTCCACCAGCCAGGAACCGATGAAACCCAACCCAACCACCAACCATTCCCACCGCCGCCTCAGGGCGTAAGCTTCGGCGACAAGCTGCTTATGGTAGGCGGTCGTGGGCAGCAGCGGCAGGTATTCCTTGACCGCATTATCCAGGACACGTTTCAAAACAGGTATGAGCAGCAGCAGATAGATCAACAGGGCCGGCGCGACCAGAGATTGCCGCCAAAAGTGTTGGCCGGTTAGCCAGGCCAGAGTGCCGTCCGCCGCTCCAATGAGCGAAAACAGTAGGTAAAAGGCTACCCCCACGGTTATGCTGGCCACTGGCCAGGAATGTATCCGGGTTTTGGCCAGCCACACTTCTGGCAGGGTGGGCGAGTCGGTCGGGGGCATTTCGAAATAATATCCGATTTTCTGGAGACGTTGCCAGAAACGCCCCACTCTGTCATCGGCCGAAGCCGGTTTGGATTTCATCAGGGTACTCTTTCAATCTGCTACTACCAACAAAGTATCATCGTCACGGTCCGTACATCAGCCGCCTGAGTATAGCCGCTTGCGGGCTAGCAAGAATAGCCACAATTACCAAAATGATTTGGACGAACAAGACTATGGAGCAGTTACCTCTGACCAGACCGCATACTCATTGCCGTTGGGATCGGCAAAGTGGAAGCGGCGCCCCCCTGGAAAAGAGAATATTGGCTTGATGATGGCCCCGCCGGCCGCCTCGATCTTGGCTTGAGTCTGCGCCAAATCATCGCTGTAAAAAACGATAAGGGCGCTGCCCTTTTCGGTCGAAGCAGATAAGGCGGATTGGAAGAAGCCGCCGTCGAGACCTTCATTGGAAAAAGCCGTATATTCAGGGCCATAGTCTACAAAGGACCAGTCGAATACCGCGGTAAAAAACGCTTTGGTGGCCTCGATGTTCTTGGCCGGAAACTCCACGTAATTTATTTTCTCGTGCTCATTCATTTCTTAGCTCTTTGTTTATGCATAGTGATTGTTACGTCTGCTTAACTTGAATCGCCAACTGCTCATTTTTCAGCGTCACTTCCGCCAGGCCGCCATCCTCCAGTTCGCCAAATAGAATTTTATCGGCCAGGGGCTGGCGGATGGTGGTTTGGATGAGGCGGGCCAGGGGTCTGGCCCCGAATGTTTCATCATACCCGTGCCGGGCCAGCCACTGTTTGGCCGGCGGGGTAATGTCGAGCTCGATTTCCTGGGCCGCCAGTTGCAGGTTCAGTTCATCGATAAATTTCTCGACGATCATCTCCATGATCTGCTGGGAGAGGGCGTTGAAGTAGACGATTTCGGTCAAGCGATTTCTAAACTCCGGACTGAACATCTTCTCGATGGCATTCTTACTCGAGGCCAGATTGAGGGCGGGATTAAAGCCGAGGCTCTTCCGGCCCATTTCTCTGGCCCCGGCGTTGGTGGTCATAATCAGGATCACGTTTCTAAAGTCAGCTTCCCGGCCGGTGTTGTCCGTCAGCGTGGCGTGGTCCATCACCTGGAGCAGGATGTCGAACATATCCATGTGGGCCTTTTCGATCTCATCCAGCAGCAGAACGCAGTGGGGATTCTTGCGGATCGCTTCGGTCAGGAGGCCGCCTTGATCGAAGCCCACGTAACCCGGCGGCGCGCCGACCAGCCGGGAGACCGCGTGCTTCTCCATATATTCACTCATATCGAACCGCTTAAAGGGGATGCCCTGGATCGAGGCCAGTTGCTTGGCCACCTCTGTTTTGCCTACCCCGGTTGGGCCGGCAAATAGAAAGGCCCCCACCGGCAACTCCGGCAGGTTGAGGCCGGCCCGGGAAAGTTTGATGGCAGCCACCACCGCCTCAAGCGCCCGCTCCTGGCCAAAGACCTTTTGCTTGAGTTTTTCTTCCAAGGTGGCCAGTTGGTCTTTTTCAGATTCACCGGGGTTGAGGTCCGGGATATGGGCGATTTGGGTGACGACCTCTTCAACGTCGATCACGTCGAGGGTCTGTTTTTGCTGCTCAACCTCGCGGATGGTATTCATCGCCCCGGCCTCATCGATGATGTCGATGGCCTTATCCGGCAGGAACCGCTCAGTGACGTACCGAAAAGATAAATGGGCCGCGCTCTCCAGGGCTTGATCGGTGTACCGGATGCTGTAATAATCTTCAAAATGGGGCCGCAATCCTCGCAAAATGTCGATGGTGTCGTCCACGGAGGCCTCGGCAATATCGACCTTTTGAAACCGGCGCACCAGGGCCCGGTCGTGTTCAAAATGGCGGCGATACTCCTCGTGGGTGGTGGCCCCGACACAGCGTAAATTGTCGGTATGGAGGGCTTTCTTGAGCAGCCCTGAGGCGTCGACCGAGGTGCCGCTGGTGGCCCCGGCTCCCACGATCATATGGATTTCGTCGATAAACAGCACCGCGCCCAGTCCCCGTTCCGACTTTTTATTCCGTTTGTGAATGTCGTTCAGGACCGATTTCAACCGCTGTTCGAACTGCCCCCGAAATTTGGTGCCGGCCAGGATCGAGCCCAGGTCGAGGGCAAAGATTTCGGTTTGTTGCAGCAGCGGGGGGACTTCTTTGTTGACGATCTTTTGGGCCAGCCCCTCCACAATGGCCGTTTTGCCGACCCCCGGTTCACCCACCAGGACCGGATTATGCTTGAGCCGGCGGCACAGGATCTGGATGATGCGTCTCGTTTCGAATTCGCGGCCAATCAACGGGTCTAACTTGTTCTGGCGGGCCAGTTCCGTTAGATTAACGGCAAATGACTCCAGCTTGAACCCCCGCTCCGGTTGGGGCTGGGGTCCGGTCGCGGTTGCGTCAGCCGGCTCAAAATCGTCCTCCAGCTCATCCGTCCCCTCCAGGTCGGACAGCGACATCTCCTCGTCGATCTGGCCCATCCCGTGGGAGATATATTCGAGTACGATGAGCCGGGTGATGCCCTGCTTGTTAAGCATATAAACGGCGTAGGAGTCCTGCTCAGGGAATATGGCCGCCAGGAGGTCACCCATGTCGATCTCTCGCCTGCCGGAGGAAATCACCTGGTTCATGGCCCGTTCCAGGACCCGGCGAAAGCCAAGGGTTTGGATAGGCGATAGCTCCTCTATTTGGGTCTCTGCTTCCGCCAACTCCGCCAGCGAGGGGTCATCGGGGAACGGGCGGGCCGGCAGTTCAGGCACCTTCTCCGAGAAAAAGTGGAGTAACTCCTGCAATAGCTGGTCCACGTCGCCGCCGCAATGGCTGATGATCCTGCTCCCTGTTTCGTGTTGCAGCATGCTGTAAAGCAGATGCTCAACAGTAATGAACTCGTGCCGGCGCAAGACCGCTTCCCGCACCGCCGAGTCGACCACGGTTTGGACTTCTTGTTGGCTCATACAATCAACCTTCTTTCTCAGGCCGGTTCGGCCACACATTTCAACGGAAATTTATGCTCTTTGGCCAGGATGCGGGTTTGCAGGGCCTTGGTTTCGGCGATGTCCCGGGTATAGGTCCCGGCGACGCCTTTCCCTTTTTGGTGCACGTCCAGCATGATCTTTTCGGCCGCCGCCGCCGGGTGATGAAAAATGGATTCGAGGACGTACACTACAAATTCCATCGTGGTATAATTGTCGTTATAAAGGATGACGTGGTAGGATCGGGGTTCCCTAACCTCAATATCCTGCTCCGTAATGACGTCACTTTCGAATTCGTGACTGATGTCACTCATCGGTCTGCCTCCTACTGCAAAATATCCTCGGCCAACTTATCCAGAATAAGCCCAAAGAACAGCGACCCCCGGCGACGAAAGCTCCAGCCCAACAGGGTCAAACATTGGCCGCACAGGGCCACCCGCCAGGTGTAGCCGGGAAACCAGGTGAACTCACTCGACTCCTGGCCGATGGCCACGCAGCCGGGAGCCTGACCAAAACAACCGATCTGATAAATATACCCGTGCGGATTGGCAAAGACGTGTTGATGCTTTTCATTGACCGCGATCCGATCGGTTTGGCGCGTGATTGGATGTCGACATGCTACACAGCGCAAGAACGCTTGCCGCTGAGACTCGTCCCGATCTTCGGGCGACTCCTGCCGGGTCTGATCGACCTTTTGGCCGGCCCGGGCCCCTATTTTGAGACAATATATGCTGTCTGTATAAAGTTGTTTGCGCAAGTTGAGCATTGATCTTTCGTCTCTCATGCCAACCGATGTCAAGATACATTGTAATGTTCCATCCAACTTTGACAAGTTGAGTTTGAATGTTGCCCCAGGGATGAGGCGAAAGAGGAGCCTGACGAGACTGGATTTACCGAAAGAATCGTGGTATTATCGGGACACCCGATATTTCGATATCGAGGTTTCCTTCTACTTCAAAGTTAGCTTGAAAGAAGCAATATATGCGTTCATATTACGGAAATTTTGTTTCCAATTTCAATAAAGAGCCAACAAATAGCATAATCGGTGCGTTAACTACTGGTGCATCGAATGCTGGATTCTTTCAACAACAACACGCTCAAACTGACGCGTGGCAAACTCAAATTGCGGCCCTCAAGAAAGCTTTAGGCAATAACAATGTGTTGATTCCTATAAAGTCGTACCGGGCAAAGTCTCATAAAGTCGTACCGGTTAGATCGTTGGATAAAATCATCT
>Ga0209536_100011085_pt1 | contig 13233 bp, 8 predicted proteins | sample DeeMarSeWOR28_12_FD_187461 | JGI IMG/M metagenome (GOLD analysis project Ga0209536, IMG submission 187461) | Marine sediment microbial communities from White Oak River estuary, North Carolina - WOR-2-8_12 (SPAdes) (version 2) | ecosystem: Environmental > Aquatic > Marine > Intertidal zone >...
TGCTACAATCGGAATCATGTTCGCTGACGAAGGTCAAACCGTAATAATGTGCACATTCGGGATCAAACACGTCCACGAACCCATCTCCGTCATTATCGATGCCATCCTCGCAGTTACATCCAAGTTCAATGGTTGATGCATATTGGCATTCCGGATCGTTACAATCGATCAATCCGTTGCCATTGTCATCAATACCATTGCTGCAATTTTCCTGGCTGAATGCCAAAGAAATGGTCACAACTGATAACAGAACAAATAAAAATCCTCGTAGCCTGGTCATACAAATAAATCTTCCCTTACTCTAGCTAAATCTTCTTATCTCTAGATATTTATACTTAAAATCGTATAACGGTAACACATCCGAATCCTGGAATATTGATTTCCGGTTGAACATCTTTTAGAATGTTATAGCTGATAAACTCTAAAAATCAGTTTATACCTGGTTAAACAATTTTATCCTACCCCACAATCCCAAATTCTAATACCATAACGCCAAAAAATCGATTATCGTATAACCGTTACGCTTCCAGTTTTAGGATTTTTCCCTTCATAACGTATCACATAAAAATAAGCGGTTTCAGGAAGGTCTTTTCCCTGGTACACGGCATCCCAGTCATTAGCATAGTTATTCGATTCATAGACCACACTGCCCATACCGTTGTAGATTGTAATCTCTGCTCCAGGATAGTTCTCGATATAATCGATAATCCATAAATCGTCAATACCATCCCCATTGGGAGTAAATACATTCATGGGCTCTACATTTATCGCAATATTTTCGATCACCCTGACCACCACAAAAGCTGTATCGCTACATCCTTCGGTGTTAAAGCCTATGACAGAGAATTCAGTGGTTTCAGTTGGGGTGGCAACGGGATCGGCTATGAAAGGATCATCGAGAGGTTCAGCTGGCATCCAGCTATAGGTTACTCCTCCAGTGGCAAGCAATTGACTTTCGGCATCCTCGAATATCTCATCAGGATTGGCTGATGCCGTGATCTCCGGTTTGGGTAGCATTTCAACGGTTATAAATTGTTGGGCTACACAGCGGTTAAAGTCCGTTACAGCAAGAGTATATTCTCCTGGACGGGTTACGGTTATAGCCCTGGTGGTTTCTCCAGTATTCCAGAGATAACTATTAAAAGCTCCTGAACAGGAGAGTCCCAGAGGACTTTCCTCGCAAATTAAATCCTCTGTAGATTTTTCAATGGTAAAAACGGGGCCTGGCCTTATTGAAATAGGAGATTGTAACGTATCCCGGCAGGTTCCTTCCGTATAGGCGACAACAAAGGTGATGGTATAATCCCCTTCAGCGGTATAGGTATGTGTAGGATTTTCATTGTTTACGATAAATGATCCATCGCCAAAATCCCAAGCATAGCCAACCGATTCGCCCGGTTCAAAGGTGGAAGTATTTATAAACTGCATATCGTTATTTAAACAAGGAGGATCAGTGGTATTAAAATCTGCTACGGGTACCTGAATAACATTTACTCCGACAGAGTTGACACTGAATACTGAACATGTCGTACTGTTCTGGGTAACCTCAACGTTGTATTGTCCATTTCGCTTCGCTTGCACCACAGCATTTGTATCCCCGGGCAGCAACTGTCCTTCTGCATACCACTGATAGGAGTATCCATTGATTTGATTCACACGCAGTTCTACAGAATCCCCTTCGCATATTTTTGGATTTCCGTTGGCAGTTACACTAAAGTTGGGTAAAGTAATAAGATCCACAGTGGTAGTCGACACATTACTGGAGCAATCCCCAACAGTTACCTGCAGGCTGTATACCCCGGCCTTTAATGGTGATGCATCCGGGATGCTAATATTTTGATCGGTAGAGGTAAAATTATCGGGTCCCTGCCAAAGGTATGTTGCATCAACCACTGCATCCGTTGAGAGTGTGATCACCCCTCCATAACAAAAAGGTCCATTATTATAGATTATCGGATTATCAGGTACGCTTCCGGCACCAGGATTAACAATGACTGCATTGGATATCTCCGTGCAGGTTCCGGACTGGCTTTCTGCAACAACCTTGTATACTCCGGGTTGTGTCACGATAAGCGTATCCTCCGGACCTGACTTTATCACGTTATTGTCCACGTCCCAGGTATAGGTTATACCAATCCCTTTCTTTGCCGCCAATTCAATGGTAGAACCGGCACATAAGGTCAGGGGTCCCAGTGGTTCGACTATAGGTTTGTAACAATTTCCGTTTCTAAGGATCGACAGCGTGTACTGTGGGGCACCGTTGAAGGAGGTAAACGCAATATCAGGTTTAGCATCTCCATCTATGTCTCCACCCACGATGTTCCTGGAGTATAGCGTAGTTGCCAATGAATGCCTGGAGAAATTTATGGATGCCCCTCCGGTATTCTCAAACAGGTTAATGCTGTTAAAATCCCGCAGTGCCACCAGTATATCGTTGTATCCATCCCCGTCCATATCGGTAGCATGAATTCCCCAGGGATTTCCTTCGGTGGCAAAGTTAAACTGGTTAAAGTTGATGGTATTACTGTTTGTCGTGGTTCGGTTTTCCAGTACAGTAATCTCATTTTGTATGGTTTTGGTAACAGCAAGGTCTATTTTATTGTCGTTGTTAAAGTCCCCGGGGGTAATCAGATTCAAATTTCCCGGTATATCAATGCTTTGCACGTTTCCAAATGAAAAATTAGCCGGAGTGCTGTTGTTCAGACGGACGTATATATTGCTTCCAAAAAATGGACAGGTTATCAGATCGGGGAGCAAATCTCCGTTTAGATCTTCAACCACAAGCCCATTCGTTGTACCTGCCCCGGTCATTGCCACAGTTATTGGTGTCGCGTTAAACTGAATATTTCCACCTGTGCTGGTATTCCTGAAAACTTTCAGGTTCTCATTAAATGTATTGGACACTATGATTTCAGGCTTTCCATCAAAATCCAAATCTTTGATCTCAAGCTTCTTGGCTATCTCATCTACAGCCAGAAACAGAGATAATGCCGGTTCAAAGCTGATATTGCCTGCGCTGCTGGTGTTTTCCAGCACGTAGACAACATTTCTGGGATTCCCTGTTTTGGAGATAACCAGATCCGGCAGACCGTCACCATCGATATCCCCACAGGTAATGTTGGAAGTAGGAGATGCCAGGTCCAGTTCGGGATTGGTCCCGCCATTTAATTCCGAAAGGTTGATGGTTTCCACTACGGAATTGTTTTCAAAGATCAGAATATCCGTATCCGTATTGACCTTAGTGGCAGCCACATCAGATTTGCCGTCACCATCAAAATCACAAAGGCATAGGTCCAGTAGCTCGACTGAACTGGGATAACTTACTTCCGCATTCATGCGTGCAGGGTTGAAATTGTTTCCGCTATAACTCAGGAAAAACTGATTGTTGGAGCTACCTGACAAATGATTGGAGGTGTTGACAATTAGAATATTATCCGTTGTTGTTCCTGCAGGTACTTCTACTTCAATTGAATTGGTCGAAGTGCTTATGACATTGCCAACCACGCTACCAAAAAATACTTCCAGGTCAGCTATATTGGATGGAAAATTATTTCCCGATATGGTGACCTGCTGGTTGACTGTTCCATAATTGACATTCAGATTATTAATTACGGGAACCTGAGCATAAAGACCGCTCACAATGACAAGTAGAAGTAAAAATATCTTAATTGTTTTCCTCATCTTTCAAGCATTCGTAATCATTTATGAATACCGATACCTTATATTAAGTAAACCTGTCACAGTACAGATAATATCCATGCATTTTTAAAATCAGGATTCTCCCGGGTTTCCAGCACCTTCTTGCGGAATCCAATTCTTGAATCACTTCTATAGATGTAAACCATCCACAATCTCTTCCTGGAGACATAACCATAATCGGCTCTATAGCCCTGGTTTCCTAATGTCTCATAATAACGCCTTGCATCCTGTTCATTCTGAAATTCACCAATGATTATATAATTTCCTTTTGGCAATTCGAAGTCATTATTCCCTTCATATACTGTTTCCGACCGAATCGTTGTTACATTACTTAACTTTTTGGGTCTGGTTAAAGCCAGTCTGGCCTCGTCATGAGTTGAAATATCGACAGGCTGCTCTTCTACTACCTGCTCCTCGACTATAGGCTCTTCGATTTCCACAATTATAGGTACTGGTTCTTCGGCTTTTGCTATCGTCTCAGCGTCTTTCTGCTTTTTAACGCGCTGATCGGGATAAATTCGTTCAGTATCGATATAGGATACGAAAAAATCAGCCTGCTTACCACTTGAACTTTTTCTATTCCCAAGGGCAAGGCTAAGGTGAATCTCATGCGAACTGGCACCAATGCCCGGCAGTTTGAATGATCCGAATCCATAAGAATAGCCGACCAGCAATTTCTTGTTAATTGTCAATCCGACCATTGCTGAAGCTCCATAATCCTGCCGGTAAGATCCTCCAAACCATAATAGATTTCTGAGGTTGAATATACCTGCTGCTTCAAATTGATCAGGCATGACCTGGTTTACCCGGTATATAATACTGGGTTCGAAGAACATATCATCCATGGCAAAATAAAAACGGTAGCTGGCATTGAAGAGTATCTCGTTGAGTGGTGCAAATCCACCGTTCTCAAAACTATTGGTATTATTCAGATTGGGTTCAAAGAAATTGGGCAGGGCTACCCCAAAAGTGAAATATCCGGTCTGGAAAGCCAACCCAAAATTACCATCCAGGTACATGTTGTTATCGATTGCATCACGAATAGCAGGATCCGATGGATTATCGACATCGTCAAAATTAATGTTCCTGTATCCCAGACCTCCAGACAAGCCAAACCTCAAAAAGGATTTTGGGCTGAACTGCACCCTGTAACCAACTGTAAAAGTGGCTGAATTGGTCATGAGAATGCTTCTTTTATCACTAAAGATCTCGGCGCCGACGCTGACTCCATACTTTATGGGCATGTCGAAAGTAAGAAAGGTAGTAACGGGTGCGCCATCTATGCCCACCCACTGCTGCCGGTGGTTAAGATGGAAAACGGGCCGGCCTTCAAGACCTGCATAGGAGGGATTAATCTGATACAGGTTAACAAAGAACATAGAAGAAGAAGGTGTAATCTGTGCAGATACCTGTCCACTATGCGTTAGGATAATAACTGCAATCAAAAAAACTAACCTGTTTATCATAAAAATCTTTTTCTTCCTGCCAAATTAATCCTAACCAACAATTCTATCGCCCGTTGAGCGTATAGTAATACATCCGAAATTATTGGAAAAAGTAAATAAATAACCCATTAATATCAATTCTTATCACTTAATAATTTACTATTTTAGATTTATTTGAGAAGAAATACAATAATTCTTATGTTAGAATAGTTACATTTATTAGATAAGTGTTATTAATGCTTAGAAAGCAATAGTACAACTATTGTTAAATGGAAAAATGTACGATTAGTACGCCAGCGCGTTGAAAAGATTTGTAAACCAGACTATTAGATTTTTATTTCTATACTTGATTTTTGTTCAACTATCAACAGGAATCACACATGCCCAGTATTTCATGGCAGGTCCGAAAATGGGTGTTCAGGCATACACCGTGAGGTACCAGCTAAATTCTGCAGATGAGCAATTTGATTCAAGTATTAAACCCGGATTTAATGCAGGATTTGCATTCAATATTCCACTGGCTAAGAGTTTCAATTTGAATCCAGAGATTAACTACACCAATAGGGGCCGTAAGATATCTGTAAATGAAACGGGATGGACGTATAATGAAACCCATCATTACATTGAGTTTCCTCTTATTCTGAATTTTCAGGTTGAGTCGATCATCAAAAAGCTGGGTCCTTTAGAAAATATTGGACCGTTCAAATGGTTCTTTGGTATAGGTCCCAATATGAGTTATCTGCTGGGGGGTTCTGGCACACTTGAAACCAGTGGTAACTCACATGAATATCAGATTTCTTTTGAGGGCAATGAGGGCAGTTATGAATATCTGACCTTTCATGATGTAAACAGGTGGCAATGGGGTCTCGACTTCAATATTGGGTTGATTTCTCCTTTAAAGAACAATAAGAATCTGGTAACTACACTTAGGTTTACCTATGGTCATACGGCGCTTGGTGAGGAAGATGGTTCCTCGATGCCGATCCTGGGGCATACAGACAACCTCAAACACAGTTACAATGTACTGAACCTGTCTTTTGCCTATCTTTTCGGCATGGATGTCGGATTACTCAGGAAAGGTAAAAGTACAAAAGGCCAGAAGATCAAAACTAAGAATGTGGGGGGCCCTGATAAAAAACCGAAAAACATTAACAGGATTAAGAAGAACAGGAATTGACCCCTGTCAAATTAATTGGAGTTTCTTTTCAGCGAGCACTTTATTTTCCATTCTGATAATCAATTTCCATGTGCCTTTTTTATCTTCCACGGGTTCCCAGACGGTATCGCCAAGAAAAAACCTGTAAGGATTACTTTTTATCTGATAAACACCCTCAAAAGGGGGAGTGATATTTCCATTATTATCCCTGAAAGGTGGGTGATTGATGATATATTCCAGGTACCTTCCCTTACCATTTCTTATCTCCACGATCATCCCGAATTCAACATCCAGCTCAGCCGGTATTGCCTCTGTTAATTCCTCCAGCTGGGGCAATTCACGACTAGTGGAATTCCACCGTGTAAATCTGCCAAAACTGATGATCTCTACTTCAGGTAATTTCTTATTGCTTCTTTTCATTGTTTCCGGAATTGGCAAACGCCCGTGTCATCTGCTGCAATCCCTTGTTTAATACAGATCGAGGACAGGCCACATTAATTCGTTGATATCCGGATCCCTCCTCACCAAACAATATGCCATCACTAAAGCCCAATCCGGCCCCCTCAACGATTATTTTCTTTAATTTTCTATCACTGAGTCCGGTTTCCCTGAAATCAAGCCAGACCAGATAGGTTCCTTCCGGTTTCATAACCTTAATTTCAGGATGATATCTGCCCAGGTACTCTTCCAGGTAGTCGACATTACCTTCGATGTACCGTAATAATTGTTCCAACCAATCGGCACCTCCTCGATACGCAGCCTCCTGTGCTACAAGTCCGGCGATGTTGCCAATATTCAGGTGAAAATCATTCAACTTTTCCTTGTATATTTTACGGTGCTTTACATTAGAAATGATCACATAGGAACTTGCTAGCCCAGCGGTATTAAAGGTCTTGGAAGAAGACATACACGTTATAGTATTTCTGGCGATATCCTCGCTGATCGATGCAGTAGGAATGTGTTTATTGCCAAATAATATGAGATCGGAGTGGATTTCATCAGATACGATCAGTATATCCTTTTCAAGGCATACTTTGGCCAGGCTTTCCAACTCTCCTTTGCTCCAAACACGTCCTCCGGGGTTATGCGGACTGCACAGGAAGATCATCCTGGTCCTGGGGCTGATCTTATCCACTAAATCATCAAGATCCATCTGATACCGGTTATTTTGATTGATCAGTGGATTGTTTAGAATATGTCTCCCATGGTTGGTGATGGTTCTGTAAAAAGGAAAATACACTGGTTTTTGAACAACTATCTCATCTCCCGGTTCAGTAAAGGCATGAACAAGTATGGCCATGGAAGGTACCACAGCAGGCCCCGTAATTATCCATTCTTTACGTACCTCCCAGCCGTGTCGATTTCGCATCCAGTCGATGATGGCTTCGTTACTCCCCCTGGGATTTAAAGTATAGCCTAATACAGGATGCCGGAGTCGTTCTTTGAGTGCATCAATGATAAAATCAGGTGTTTTGAAATCCATATCGGCCACCCACATCGGGATCACATCCTCCCGGCCAAAAATTGACTTTCTAAGATCATACTTGATGGAATCTGTATTCTGTCGGTCGATGATCTCATCAAAATTATACTTCATCTTCATCACACGTGATTAATCTGTACAATGTTAATGGATATGACCATAAAATAAAAATCCCGCCTACCCTGTATCGGGCAGACGGGATATTTCAACTTAAGTCTACATAGCTGTTTGCTAATACTCTTCTTGTAATTCTGTAAATAATACTTTATCGGAATTCAGGAAAGCGAAATCTCTCCAGGTGTACTCAAGGATCGGGCTAACCCTGATGGTGGGTTCCTGCTCCCTGTCATTGATCAGCAGGGACCGCTTGTTTACCTCAAATTCAAGATATCGCGCCAGTTCACCATAGGTAATCATGCCACCTGTTTCCTGGATCTTCTGCAGCATGTGATAGGTAAACATGCCATGTTTCTTTTCACGGAATGCATAGGCCGTCTGATCTCCTCTTGATGCGGATAAGACAATCAGGTTACCCATTACAAAAGGTGATTTAGGTCTTATCCGTATCCCCCGTGATGCCAGCAGGCTCTCATTCCTTGATCCTCCGCTGAAACAGGCATCCAGAAATATGCTTACCCGTTTGGTTTCATGTGCTGTATAATGGCCATAGATCTCTTCCAGTGATATGGCAAAATCCAGGTTTGAAGGGGATACATCTACTGGTATGATATACGGCTCCCTGGATTGCTCATCAGGCAGTCCATGTCCGGCGTAGTAGAATATAAATTCCGCTTTCCCCTCGTAGGCCTTGGCCAGGGCTGTCATTTTAGACAGAGCCTGGTTGATCTGTCCGGCTGTAGCATCGATCAACAGGGATATGTTTTCCCTGGGAATACCGAAAGTTTTCATAAGGTATTCAGAAAAGATACGGGCATCATGTTCGGCATAGGCCACGTTTATGTCTTTTTCATTGCCCAGTTGAAAGGCGCTATAGTTTTCATTTCCAATAACCAAAGCAAATACATTCTCCTGGATAATATTATTGACCGGGATCAAATCATCAATCTCTGAAAGCACTTCAGCATTTGCTACTGGAGTAGGGAATTCCTTCAATACCGGAATTTCTAATTCCGGAAGGGTTATATTCAGGTTTCCCAATTCAGGTTTTCCATTGAATGTGCTCACATAAACTCCATGCTCATAGGCATCGTAGTGATATAATGAGCCAAACAAACTGGCAGTAAACCTGGTAACAACAAATCTGTCGTCGAATATTGAATACTCCGGATTTTCAATTTCGACAAAATTCCAATTGTCCTTAAACCAGATGGCATCTTTTATGGGCACCGGGATAAGCGTGGTAATAGCACCCGGAACGAACAGGCTGAAAATCTCGGCATCGGCATTATACAAGCCAAGCTCAGCCTCGTTCAATTTGACATATTTTCCGGCTATTTCATTCACCGCAATAGAAGTCTGTTTTCTAACTTCGGCTTTGCGGTTTTCCTCCGTTACCCTGAGATAATAATCTTCGGATTTTTCAAATTCACCTTTCAATTCCCATTGCCGTATCTTGAGCTCAATGCGCTTTCTCAATTCTTCCTCAAGTGAAACGGTGCTGCTCAATGCATTCAGGTCCTGATAAACAGGGTTAATAATCCAATCACCGTTCTTATTTATAATACCATAGTTCCCATCTTTTCTTACTACGGCGTGACCGTTCACGAATTCGCCTGCATAATCAAATTTAGTCTCCAGGACCATTATGCCTCGTCTATCTATGTATCCCCATTTTTTCTTGGTTTGAACGCTGGCGAGGCCTTCGCTAAAATGGTTGGCATCCATATAACGAAAGGGGATCACAATATCTCCGCGATGATTGATATAGCCATATTTATCATTTCTTTTTACCAGGGCAAGACCTTCCGAAAAGGCATCGGCTTTCTTGAAATCGTGTTTTATTATCCAGTTTCCATTGAAATCGATATAGCCCCGTTCCCCTTTATACAATACTGATGCAAGTCCGTCAGTAAATGGTTTGGCAATCTGGAAATCTTTGTCCATGACCTTATTACCTCCTTTATCGATGTAACTAAAGGTATTGCCATCATAGATTACGGCAAATCCATCAGAGAACGAGCTGACAGCATAATATTCCGGTGCAACCACAACAGTTCCATGCTTATCGATAAATCCCCACAGTCCGTTTAACTTTACACAGGCCAATCCTTCTGAAAAGGGTTTGGCTTTGTCGAATTTCGGCTGGATGACCCACTGCCCGTTCTTATCAATATATCCCCACTTATCGTAAAACTGTACACAGGCAAGACCTTGAGAATATGGAAACGCCATGTCAAAGCGCTCCCTAATGATCCAATGTTCATTTTTATCGATATACCCCCATAATCCATCCTTCTGTGCGGGGATCAGGAAATCCTGTCCATGAGAGGCACCTGCCAGAAGTACAAACAGAACATATAATATGGAAATTATTATTTTTTTCATTTTGAAACAGTTAGGGTAATGCGATTGAACTGAAATTCGGAATCATAGACTCTGCTGTTCTGCAACCATTCCATGAATTCGTTTTCATCCAGGGTTTTGGGCAAAACATATGCATTAGCAATATGTTCGGAAGCCGCTAATAGTGGCTTTCTATACTTTTCTGTTGAGAATATCACATATAAGTCAACAAATTCCTTTTCCATTGCCGTTTCCAGATAAATCTCATCCACCATCAGATAAGAAAAATCTTCGAAATAATCATGGGCTTCATCACTGGCAAAAAACAGGTATTCCTTATCGGCTTCCACAGGGACAGCATTCAGATACTGTTCCGGCATTTCCTGGTATGGAATGAGCCTGTAGGCCATGTGGTCCTGCTCAACAATATAAACGCTCAGGAATCCATCCACCGGAGTGGAAAATGTGAGGTACATAGGTGACCCACTGTTAAACAGATAGGTTCTGCATAAATCATCCGGGCAATCTCTGGGTTCAAAATGTACATTGATCTGGGGTTTGGTAATTTCCCGTACCGTCCCTTTGATTTCACAGATGATCCATATTTCTGTTTCCCTGCCAGCGCTACCCTTGATCGTCTTGGATTCCTCTTTGTATTTTTCCTTCAGGGTTTTCAGCCAGTCTCCTTTGACGAGTGTATGACCGATAATCTTAAAATTTGCCTTCCCCTCTTCGATCAACATATCGGAATCCTGCTCAACATACGATCCGAAGGCATTATCGATGGCATTGATCATCGCCTGCTGTCTGGCCAGTTCCATGGCATCTTCCTTGCTCATATCACTTTCTATCCTAACCTGTGCCTTCCCGCTCGTATCCACGACGCTCTGACCATAGGCAGCAGTGGCGATGAACAACAATATGATAATATTCCGGATCATTTTTATTGATACTAAGACATTAAAAGTCAAGAAGTTTATCCAACTTGTCGTGAAGGATCTCTGTTTCTTCCTCCAGTTTTTTACGGATAGTCTTCTTGGCCGTTTCCATGGCTATTTCAGTGTTATAACCAATTCGGACTGATGCTTCTACATTCTTGTTAATCTTTTTGTAGATCTCAAACATGGTGATTACACGTCCTATCTCCTGCGCGATGATGTTCTTTGAGGCTGCCACAGTCTTTGTTACTGAAGCGGCTTCTTCATTATTCAGCTGGCTGTTCGCGATACTGTTTTCAATCAGAGCAGCTACATTCGTCTGGACAAGTCCTGCCAGTTCCAGCTTGGCAAGTTCCATGGCCTGAAGTTTAGCAGCAGATTGGGTTTCAGCAACGGAATTTCCTGTAGCAACAATGTATAGAGGATATCCGTTTTCATCTTCCATGTACTGAAGTTCCCAGGATTTCTGAATCTGCTTATCCATTGGTAAAGCACCCGGGGCTACAAACCACTTCTTCCTCTGGAATCGTTTGGCTTCCTTGCGTGCCTGCTTGGCTGCCTTTTTCTTGATCTGCTTGGTAAGCTGTCGATCAGGATTTTTCGCCTGGACTACATTGCCCATTCCGGCAATAAAAATGACCAGGAACATTAACGAAATTAATGTGTGTAAACGTTTCATTTTTAATAAATTTTGGTTCTAAATCAATACAGGCAATTACTGTTCCAAAAATGGGATGTGGAAAATAACAGCCCTGTATAAATCCATAATAGTGCTCGCATTTATCTGATAATCAACGTTTTATATTATATTTCTATTTAAAAAAAAATACATCCGCGTGCCTGAGCATCCTTTACTTCCCTGGCTATACCATACCCTATTAGCCATTCTACTAATACAATTTGAAAGGCCGGGCATTGATCCCACAGGCACTGAGCACAAAGGGTGATCATCTAAGTGGAATCACTATTCCTCCACCCTAGGAAATGCCAATTACAACCGCAAGATTTACCCATCATTGGATAGGACATATGGTAAAAAAAATTGGTGAGTGACTCACAGATCTGTTCCATTATGCAGCATCAAATCGATATTGTGCATAAATTTGCAGTCCTTGAATAAACACCCGATCTTTGAATCTTAGATTTTTTTGTTAATTTTTGGTCTATACTTGTGAGATGTTCGTGAGTTTGGCTATTCCTGATGATTTTTGCAGGAAGAAAACAGGTTGTAGGACATGCCACAGTTAAAGGGAATGTAAAATATATATTATGAAAGAAGTTGCATTAGGAATTGATATAGGAGGCACCTTTACTAAATTTGGTTTTATTGAAAGAAGTGGGGAAGCCATTTTCGACAGCTCAATCTCAACTGCAGGTCATAAAGACATTGCATCTTATCAGAAAGTACTGGCAGATGAAATCAAAAGTTCCTTTAGACAGTTCGAAAATGAATACAAGATAGTGGGGGTTGGCATTGGCGCACCCAATGGTAATTATTACAAAGGGACCATAGAATTCGCACCCAATCTCGATTGGAAGGAGGTAGTACCTTTCGTGGACATGTTCAAGGTTCATTTTGATCTGCCCATGGCACTTACCAATGATGCCAATGCTGCAGCGATCGGCGAAATGATTTACGGATCAGCAGTAGGAATGAGGGATTTTGTGATTATCACCCTCGGCACCGGATTGGGCAGTGGCATTGTGGTCAATGGAGAGGTAGTGTATGGACATGACGGATTCGCCGGTGAAGCTGGACATGTGCTGGTATATGAAAATGGACGAATGTGTGGATGTGGACATCGGGGATGTTTTGAAACCTATGCCTCTGCCAGTGGATTAAGAAGAACAGTTTTTGAATTAATCTGCAGTGAAACCTTGCCCTCCAAACTAAGGGATGTAAGTTTTAACAATATGACAGCGAAAATGATCGCCGATGCCGCAAAAGAAGGCGATGAGATTGCGATAATGGCATTCGAATACACCGGCAAGATCCTGGGTATGAAACTCGCAGACACTGTTGCACACACCAGCCCGGAAGCCATATTC
>Ga0209536_100011086_pt1 | contig 13232 bp, 6 predicted proteins | sample DeeMarSeWOR28_12_FD_187461 | JGI IMG/M metagenome (GOLD analysis project Ga0209536, IMG submission 187461) | Marine sediment microbial communities from White Oak River estuary, North Carolina - WOR-2-8_12 (SPAdes) (version 2) | ecosystem: Environmental > Aquatic > Marine > Intertidal zone >...
AACATCTGCAAATAAATTATATTATTCATTCGATTTATCCAATTGGACTGAAAGAAGTACGTTACAATCAAATCAACTAAATGACCTTGTTTATTCTACTCAAAGTTCACAGTATATTGCAGTTGGTGCAGCAGGAACCATAATTACTGCGACACCTGTATATCACAGAGCAACAGCAGAAGCTTCCATATCGGATGGACAAGTATCTTCTGTAACTATAACGGATGGTGGATTTGGATATGTTCAGGACAATGTTCCTAGTGTTTTAATTGAACCTGACACCTTTAAGACTGAGATTATTAAATCATTTAAGGTTAAAGGTGATTATGGTGATATTATAGGAATAACAACCTTCCTACCTGGAACTCCTGGAATAGGGACTACATCACCGAAACTAGAGTTTAGATTAAAATCAGAAACATATGATAACAGTACTCTCGGTATCGGTTATTCTTCACCAAATACTTTTGGTATAACTGCTTCTCAATTAGAAAAAGGAGATTACTTTGTAATAAGTCAAAGTAATGTTCAAACTGATGGAAGTTTGATTGGAATATCTACATTCCTTGGTGGAATGTCGAATTATCCAAACTCTAAAATTGGTATAGCAACTAATTTCCTAGATGGAGTTTATATTGTTGAAAATGTAACTACACCATATGCTGGAATAGTTACTGTAACATGTCACTTTGCTCCAGATTATGATTCTTCTATTAGTGTTTCTGATAGAGGTGAATATGACGATATTAATTTGATATTCTCCGGAATCAATACTAATGGATTCTATGGAAGATATAGTTGGTCCAAGTTTTATGATTTCCAAAACAGGTCTTTATCTTTAATTGGAGCTAATTCATTTGAAACATACACTGATAATGGATTGACTGGATTATCTACTGCTCCAAGAGTTTTAAGAACTAGACCTTTGTTAAGTAACTAAATAAAAAAAAGTCTAAATTAAAAATGCCTGCCATTATATCTGACCAGTTTAGAATTTTAAACGCAGAGAACTTTGTAAAAAGTGTCTCTGGGGTTGGGGATACGTCCAATAAGTATTATACTTTTATTGGACTCCCAAATTCAACAAGCGTTGAATCTGGTGGATCTCCAATATGGATCAATAATACTCCCTCTCCTCTAGATGGTTTTAAAGAGGAATATCAGATTAAGGAAAGTATTATTGCAATGAAACAAATTACCAGTCAAGATGTTAGAAGACTGGTAAGAAAAGTTCAGTGGGTTTCTGGTAACACCTATGAAATGTATAGACATGACTATAATGTTTATAATCCAACTCCAGTAACTGGTCAGACTGGTTTATATGAAGCCAACTACTATGTTATCAATGAAGATCTAAGGGTCTATGTTTGTTTGCAGAATGGAACGGATCCAGAAAATCCAAAAGGAAGACCATCTTATGATCAACCTACATTTGTAGATTTAGAACCAAGAGCTGCAGGATCAAGTGGTGATGGTTATTTGTGGAAATATCTTTATACTATCAAACCTTTTGAACTGGTTAAGTTTGATTCTATTGAATATATGCCAGTTCCAGAAGATTGGGGTAATGTTGGAGAATCAATATCAACAAAAAATAATGCAATTGATGGCAAAATTGAAGTTGTATTGATTTCTAATAGAGGTACAAATTATCAACCAATATCCACATCTTTCTCTAACGTTCCAATTTTGGGTGATGGTACGGGAGGAAAAGCAACCATTACTATCGATTCATTTGGCAAAGTTTCTGAAGTATTTGTTACAGAGGGCGGAAAAGATTATACTTATGGTACTATAGAATTTTTCCCAGGATCTCCAGGAAGTGACATTAATGGACCACTAAGTAAACTAAGCAATACTGGTATAGGAACTACATCAAAAGCCACTTTTAATGTCGTTATTCCACCAAAAGGTGGTCATGGTTATGATGTTTATAGAGAATTGGGTTCTTATAGGGTACTTTTATATTCTAGATTTGAGACTTTAGATTCTAATCCTGATATTATTATTGGAAATGATTTTGCAAGAGTTGGAGTAATGAGAAATCCAACTGTCATCAATAGCAGTACGGAAATTCTCAATAATTCTCTAGTTAGTGGATTAAAAGGTCTCAAACTTGGAGGTATAACAACTTCTACAACATATGCTGTTGACTCTGTAATAAAACAAACTGTTGGCTTTGGATCAACTGCAATAGGATATGTTGCTTCTTGGGATCCAATTACTGGAGTTTTGAAGTATTATCAACCAACAGGACTAGCATCTAGTGAATCTGGATTCAAGATTATTCCATTTACTTCCAATCCAGACGCAGGATATGGAACAACAATCAACTGCAGTTCTATTATTGGTCCTGCTCTTTCAATCCAAAGTGGATTCTCTGGTATAACTACAACAATAAATAATAGAATATATCAGTTGGGCCTTAACTTTGTTTCTGGAATCTCTTCTGCAGAGTATAATGTCAAGTCTGGAGAATTGATATACATAGACAATAGAGCACCAATTCCAAGATCTTCAAATCAGAAAGAAGACATTAAAGTAATCCTGGAGTTTTAAGATAAAATGGCACAAAATACCAACCTCAACACGGCTCCATATTTTGATGATTTTGATTCTACAAAAAATTATCAAAAGGTATTATTCAAGCCAGGCACTCCCATACAGGCAAGAGAATTAACTACCATACAGTCTATACTCCAGGATCAAGTTGAAAAATTTGGAAAACACTTTCTAAAAGAAGGTGAAGTTGTCATCCCAGGAAATATTGCATATGATTCAGAATATACTAGTGTACAAATAGATCCAACTCACCTTGGATTGAGTGTTTCTACATATATTTCAAATTTTGTAGGAAAATTGATAAGAGGTGCAACAAGTGGAGTAACGGCTAAAGTAGAAAGTTTTATAACGGATCTTGAATCTGAAAATAATAATTATACTCTTTATGTAAAATATCAAGGATCTGGTGAAGAAGACTTTGCGACAGATGTTTTTCTAGATGGTGAAGACCTTGTAACTATAGAGACTATAAATTACGGACTTGGTAGTATTAGACAAGACTCTACTTTTGCCACTTGTATCACTGATAGAGCTTCAACCACTGGATCTGCTGCCAAAATAGAAAACGGAATTTATTTTATCAGAGGATTCTTTGTAGAAGTATTTTCACAAACATTATTATTAGATCAATATAGTAATACTCCATCTTATAGAGTAGGACTAAACATTAATGAAGAATTGGTTGTAGCTTCTCAAAACAATAAAGATCTTTTTGATAACGCGAGAGGATTTTCTAATTTTGCTGCTCCTGGAGCAGATAGATTAAAAATATCTACAGTTTTAAGTAAAAAAACTCTAGATGATTTTAATGATGAAAACTTTATCGAGTTGATGAGGATTGAAAATGGTGTTTTATCGAAATTTTTAAAGAAAACAGAAATAGATAAACTAATAACGGATGTTCTTGCTAGAAGAACATATGATGAATCTGGAGACTACTATATAAAACCATTTACAGTCGTAGCTAAAGAGTGTTTAAACAATGGTATAGGTAATGATGGTGTATTTAATTTCAATCAACTAACAAAACAAGGTAATATTCCAACCGAAGATTTATATAATCTTCAAATTTCTCCAGGAAAGGCATATGTTAAAGGATATGAGGTTGAAACTATCAATACACTTAATATTGATGTAGATAAACCAAGAACAACTGATACCAATAAAAATACCACAGTTACAGTAAACGTTGGAAATCAGTTGGAATTAAATAATGTTTATGGAACTACAAATGTTGGTTTTGGGACTACAAGTCAAGTAAGACTTTTTTCTGATCGCACCTCTTCACAGGGATCTCCATCTGGAATTCAAGTTGGAATAGCTAGAGTATATGATTTAAAATTGAAAAATGATGCTTATGAAGACAACTCTTCCGTATTTGAAACTGTTCTATATGACATTCAAACCTACACATATTTAAATTTAAATACTACAGCAACTATTTCAACTCCAGCTTTCATTGAAGGCAGAAATAGTGGAGCCACTGGTTATTTGGTTAAAAATGCAACAAATACTAATGAATTGGTTCTCTATCAAACAACCGGAACATTTTCGATTCAGGAATCAATCTTAGTAAATGGTGAACCTTTTTCAAGAATAATCAATAAAGTTAGAGATTATTCATTATCTGATGTTCACCAAATAACTGGAACAGGTCTGAGTGGAAATATTTTTACTGCAGATACTGTTTTGGATAGAGAAGTATTAATAGCTCCACAAACTTCAGGATTTACGATATCTCCTTCTAGTGCCGGAATCAGCACAATAACTACTTCAAATAAAAACTTTGGTGTAGGAATTTCAACAGGAGATATTCTTTCTTACACAAAACCGGGGGAAATTATCCCCACATTTAACAGAGTAAAGTCTGTAAGTACTTCAGCAAAATCTATAGTTATAGAAGCGACAACAAACGTAACTAATGTTTGTAATGGAACTTTGCCAGCAGCTCAAATAACTTCAAATGAAGTTTTCAAAGTAATTCCAGAAATATTAAACTCTAAAGAAGCCTATCTATATGAAACTTTAGAACATTCAAATATTGAAACTGTAGATTTAAGTTCAGGAAGTTTAGTATACAGAAAGTCTTACCCAGTAAGTATAACTTCAAATAGTGTTACCGTAACTTTAGACTCGGATATTAATGTAACTGCAGAACCATTTGATGAAGAAGACTATACTTTGATTCATTCTGATGGAACTATTGAACCACTAGAGGAATCACAGTTTAGTATTTCTGCAGGTAGAACTGTTACTTTGGTTGATCTCACTGTTTCTAGTGGATCTGCAACTCTAATAGCAACCCTTAAAAAACAAAATTTAAGACCAAGAAGAAAAATACACAAAAGAGGTTCTGTCTTAAACATCACAAGATCTTCAACTGCATCATCTGGAATAGGATCCACTACTTTGAATGATGGTTTGACTTATAGTTCTGTTTATGGAACTAGAGTTCAAGATGATAAAATTTCTTTACAAGTACCAGATGTAACAGAAATTCTTGGAATCTTTGAATCAAATGATGACAATGATCCCGATTTACCTAAATTATTGTTAATAAATTTAAATGCTAATATTTTAAATTCTCTAAACGGGGAAATAGTCTATGGAGAAAATAGTAATGCTAGAGCTATTTTAGTTTCTAATAATGGAACAAATAGAATAGAGTTTGTTTATGTCAATGAAAATACTTTTGTTAAAGATGAGAGAGTGACCTTCTTGGAGTCAAATTTGACAGCTAATATAGATTCTGTTATAGAAGGTGATAGAGATATTTCAAATGATTTTATTTTCAATTCTGGACAAGAACAGGATATTGTTAACTATTCATATTTGGAAAGAAAACCTGGAATTTCTGCTCCGACTAGAAAATTGAAAATAGTATATAATAACTATTACATAAATCCATCCGACGATGGAGACGTAACAGTTGCAAATTCATATGATGTTAATAGATTCACAAATGGAAAAATAAGTCTTAATGGTGAAAGAGTCACTGATTTTGTTGACCTAAGACCAAGAGTAATTCCATATGATCCGGCTACTAATAATTATTCTCCTTTTGAGTGGAATGCAAGATCTTTTACTGAAAATACAAGTTCCTCTCCTTATTTCTTATCAAAGAATAAAAATATTATAGTCTCTTATAACTATTATCTTCCAAGAATTGATAAACTTTATTTAAATAAAGATGGGGAGTTTATACTATCAAAAGGTGTTCCTGCTTTAGCCCCAACTTCACCAGATCCAGTTGATGGTTGTCTTGAGGTTGCTACAGTTACGATGCCTGCATATGTTTATAATATCAATGAGGTAGAAGTAAAAACAACTACTCATAAGAGATATAGAATGAAAGATATATCTCTACTTGAAGACAGATTAAGTAATGTTGAATATTATAGTTCATTAAGTCTCTTAGAAACAGACACCAAAAATCTTGTTATAAGAGATTCAACAACTAAACTTGATAGATTTAAGTCTGGATTTTTAGTTGATAACTTTAAATCTGTTTTTTCCGGATCTGTTGGTGATGTCCTTCATAAGTGTAGTGTTGATACTAAAGAAGGAATTTTAAGACCTCAACACTATACCAGTTCAATAGATTTATTGTTAGGATCTGAGGCTGTTGTCGGAACTTCGAATTTACCAGATCCTAGTGCAGATCTTAGATTTGTAAAAGATTTGGGAACACCAAATTCAGTAAAAGTTGGTGATGTTGTTTGTTTAAAATATGAAGATAAACTATGGTTACAAAATAAATTTGCAACCAGATCCGAAAATGTGAATCCATTCCATGTTGTTAACTGGATAGGAACTATAGAACTCAATCCAGCTACTGATACATGGATAGAAACTAGAAAAGTTAAGAAAACTGTTGATATGGAAGGAAATTATTCCGATACAGTTTCTCAACTTGCTATTGATACAAATACTGGTCTTTCCCCCATCGATTGGGGAGCTTGGGAGACAACTTGGACAGGATCTACAATAACTAGCAGTAGACAAATTGGCAGAATTCAAACAGGAACTCAAGTTTTATCCAGTTCCTCACATAGAGGAGGATTCCAACACGGAAGGGGAGTTCCAATTACGACTACTACTAGATATAGAGATACATTCGAAAACTTCCAAAATGCCACCGTACTAACAACTACCAGACAAAGTAGACAAGGTATACAATATAAGGTTGGTGAAAGATATGACACTACAAATCTTGGCGACAAGGTAGTATCAACGGATGTAGTATATACTATGCGTTCCAGAAATATCGAGTTTATTTCTAGAAGATTGAAACCAAAAACAAGATTATATGCGTTTTTCGATAACGTTGATATCAACAAATATGTTGTTCCAAAGTTAGTAGAAATTCAAATGAAGAGTGGTACTTTCTCTACTGGGGAAACCATTGAATCAACTTTAGGAACAGTTTCTGCTAGATTTAGATTGGCTAAATTAAATCATAAGTATGGACCATATAATAATCCAACTCAAGTATATACTACAAATCCATATAACACCAATGAAAGCATTCCTGCATCATATTCAAGTACAACATCTTTATTGAACATTGATACTGCAAGTTTGGAATTGCAATCCGCTTCAGGATTTTATGGATATGTTGTTAAGGGAATGCAACTTAAAGGTAAAACCAGTGGAGCTATTGCCACCGTAACTAATGTCAGACTTGTTACTGATTCTGCAGGAACTGTTATTGGTTCTATCTTTATCCCAGATTCCACTTTGCCATCTACTCCTTCTTTTGAAACTGGATCTAAAACTTTTACATTAACAACGAGTTCTCAAAACTCTAGTATTGGATCTGGAACAGGTGATAGTGCAGCAGAAGCTACTTATACCGCTTCTGGAACTATAAACAACGTTGAAGAGACTACTCTTAGACTTAGAAATGCAACTATTGAAAGAAATATTCGTACTGATCAGAGAACAGTACAAGATTCCGAAGATAGAGTAATATCACAGACTACATTTAGTGATAGAACCGTTAGACAAACTAGATGGGTTGACCCACTTGCACAATCATTCGAAGTTCCAGAAACTCCTGGTGTATTTTTATCCAAGGTAGATATTTTCTTTAGAACTAAAGATACCAAGAATTTACCAGTTACCTTACAAGTAAGGACAATGCAAACTGGTTTACCAACTACTGAAATTTTACCTTTTGGTGAAGTGATTCTTGACCCATCTGAGGTTTCTGTTTCTGAAGATGGATTGACCCCAACTACGTTCACATTCCCATCTCCAGTATATTGTGAAGGCGGTAAGACTTATTCTGTTGTTCTTCTTTCCGCATCCGATGAATACACTGTTTGGATATCAAGAATGGGTGAACAGGATATCACAACTTTAAATGCACTGGAATCTGAAAAAATTATAGTTTCTCAACAACCTTTGTTGGGTTCACTCTTCAAGTCTCAGAATGGAGCTACTTGGGATCCAAGTCAACTTGAGGATCTTAAATTAACCATTTATAGAGCTGATTTCTATAGAGGAACATCCACTGTTAGATTTTACAACCCAGACCTTGATATCGGTAATAAACAAATAGTAACTCTGAGACCAAACCCAATAGACACTATTTCCAAGTCAATATTAGTTGGCGTTGCAAAAAGTTTTACAACTACAGAACAGTTAAATTTAACTCCTGGTGTTACGATACTTCAAAATAATAACGGTAATTTTTCTGCAAAACTAAAGAATATTAGTGGAGCTATTGGTATAGGAAGTGAATTGGTGATAACTAATGTCGGATCCGCATTTACATCCTCATCTAGAACCTACTCGGGTGTTGATTTAATAGCTTTAAGTGGATCTGGTTCTGGCGCAAAAGTAAATCTAACAGTTTCTGGTGGAGTTGCTGTTGCTGCAACTGTTTCCATTGGCGGCACTGGTTATACTTATGGTGATGCTTTGACAATTGACTATGAAGATACCGATAATAGAGGTAAAAATCTAATATTAACAGTTCCAAATAATGTTGGAATTATATCATCTTTTAATACTTTAAATCTTAATCAAGTACAGGGAAGTATTTTACAGGATTCTGTTAATTCTTTATATTATGTTGGAACTGGAGGAACATCTTCTCTTCCTGGAGCAACTGTAAATTACTCTGTTGTTCAATCCGATGGATTGCATTTTAAAGTAAGTCATGATAATCATGGAATGTATTCAACTAATGATTATGTTACTATAAGTGGAATACAACCAAATGTAAAACCAGTAACATTGACTTCTTCAGTATCTCCTTCATCTACAGATGCCATTGTATTAAGTTCTGTTGGTATATTTACTAGTTTTGAAAATATACCAGTAAGCAACTTGAACCCTGGATATGTTTTGATAGAAGATGAGGTCATTAAGTATACTGGAGTAGTTACTTCAACGAGTTCCATAACTGGTATTGAGAGAAACATTACCAATAGTGTTGTTGGATCTTATGTTTCTGGACAACTTGTATATAAGTATGAATTAGCTGGAGTTTCTTTAAATAGAATTAATAAAACACATTCATTGGCAGACACAGATCAATCGAAATATCCAAGTGATTTGGATTACTACTACCTCAAAATAAGTCAGGGTGGAATAGCGGGAGTAGCAATTACAGATAGAAGTCCAACTAATGTCAATTCATTCCCAGAATTACATTTTAATTTTGATAAGTCTTGTGGATCATACGATATAGTTCCTGTTGTTTCTTCGACTAGAACACCAAAAGCTACCCAAAACATGCCATTTAATGCTATCAGACCAAACGTTCAAATGATTTTACCTTCCGGAACTTCTGTTTCCGCTAGAGCAAGAACATTCTCTGGATCCACACCAGATTCTTCTCTAATTTCGTTCTTGGATCAGGGATATGAAAATGTTTCTCTAAATGAAACAAATTACTTCAGTTCTCCAAGAAATATTTTATCAAAAATAAATGAACAAACTTATCTAAATGATTATCCAGGAAGAAAATCATTTACTTTAGAAATAGATCTTACCACCAAAAATTCTAGAGTATCACCAATGATTGATTTGGATCGAATTAATTTGATTACCATTTCTAATAGAATTAATTCTAAAGTTTCAAATTATTCCAGTGATTTTAGAGTGAATACTAGTGCAGATCCAACAGCGGCTACATATTTGAGTAAAATAGTAAGATTGGAGAATCCAGCAGATAGTATAAAAGTTTTATTTGATGCCTTCAGACATTCTACCAATGATATAAGGGTTTTATATAGATTATTCAGAACTGATCAAAATTCTGAACCTCTTTGGGAATTATTCCCCGGATATGATAACTTAGACGTGAATGGAAATGTTAAAAATTCATATTTAAATAGTGGACTTTCTGATAAATTTGTATTACCTTCTATTAATGAAGAAGATTTTGGATCTTATGAATATAATGTAAAAGATTTGCCTCAGTTCCAAGGTTTCCAAATTAAAATATTAATGGCGGGAACAAATTCTGCATACGTTCCTTTGATACGAGACTTTAGAGCAATCGCAAGCATTTAAAATGGATTTAATACCAATAAGAAACAATAAATCATTATATAGAGATGAAAATTCTGGAGCAGTGATCAACTGCTCCAGCAATGAATTTGATTCATATCTTCAACAAAAAAATGAAGAATTGAAAAAACGGTCTGAATTGCAAAATTTAAAAAATGATGTCAATGAATTGAAAGACATGATGAAATTGATTCTTTCAAAATTAGATTCTAATTGATAAATAACTAAAAAGGGATCCCAATAATGGCGGCAAGGAATGTAAACTTAGTTCTTGAACAGGGGGTTGACTTTCAAGCCACTTTTACTATCAATAATACGAATAATGCTCCACTAAACCTAACAGGATATAGTGGAATTTCTTCTATTAGAAAACATCCATCATCATCTACTGCTTACCCATTAACTCTATCCTTCCCAGATAGATTAAATGGTAAAGTTACTATTTCTATGGGATATACAGCAACTAGTTCGATGGAAGGTGGTAGATATGTTTATGATGTTATATTAATTTCTCCAAATGAATATAGAAGTAGAGCAGTCCAGGGCAATGTACTTGTAACTCCAGGAGTCTCATAATGTCGGATTACATAGTAACATTAAATGAACCTGGTCCGTATAGAATTGGAGTTGATTATGAAATTCCAACAAAATCTATTCAATATGGAAATATCATCCTAGATGATATCAGTTCACAATTTGATGGAATTGAAGTAGCGTTTGCTCTTGCTAAGGACGGTACACCATATGTACCTATTAATGATCAACAATTATTGGTAATGGTCAACAATACAATATTAAAACCAGTAAAAGACTTTACTATTTCTGGTAGTAATATTATTTTTACAAATCCGCCTACAAATGGACAAAATTGCACAGTTGTTGCTTTGGCTACAACTGCCGATTTAACACGAACTGTTAATTATGTTATTGATAGTGGTTCATTTGATATGCTTGCTGGAAATAAAGGATCAGTTACTATAGATGTTAGTGGTGTTATAGAGTCGTTGAGTATATTTTCTGATCAACAAGGGGATTTGACTTTGGATATTAAAAAGTCAAATTATGCAAATTTTCCAACATTCACATCAATAGTTGGTGGAGTTTATCCAGCATTCTCCAATGCACAAAAAGTTAGAGATGATACATTAACTGGGTGGACGAAAGAAATAGTCGCCGGTGACATATTGACCTTTGAAGTGATCTCCGTCAATAATATTAGAAGATTCTTGGTTTCTTTAAAATTAAAATTATAAATAAACATAGATATTAAAAATCATAGCCTGTAGGGAGTTGTTTAAATGGCACTATTAGTTCCAAATATTGGAGAACTTGAGTCGCTTCGCTATCTGGTTGCACAAAGCAACCATACTGCTTCTTTAGCCGACCAGTCTCCCAGAAACCTCGTTCTAAAACTTTTCACAAGTGATACGACTCCTGCGGAAGGAGACGTTCCTTCAACCACTGCATATTATGAACCATATGGTATTGGTAATACCAACGCTTATGGGTATGCGCCTTCCACAGGTTATCCATATTGTGTAAACAATAGAACCGATCAAACCTATACTTCTCAAACTGGTATCCTTCTGAATGGATCACGTTGGGTAATTAATCAGGTTGGTAGTGGCACTACTGCAACATATCCAGAACAGACATATACCTTTACTGGAGATGCAGGGGATGTTTATGGTTACTATGTAACCCGTGCAAATAATATGCCTGTTACTGTACAGGGTGTTGAACACTACGCTGGAGTTGGAATTGGAACAACTGTCACTAAAGGTTCTGTTGGCGACCCAACAATCGGAATCGTTGGTAATAAGTACATCACCATTGATTCGGACCTAAGTGTAGATGACCTAACCCTAGGAATGGTAGTTGGTGGCAATCCTGGTATTCAGACAGGAACAAAGGTTGTAGGTATTGATAGAGCTCTAAAGGTTGTATATCTAGATTTAGCTTTGATTGACAACATCCAGGCTGCAACTCAACCAGATGTTTCCTTCAGTTATTCCAAGATCGTTGCTAACGGTCACCAACTGGTCGCTGGAGACGTTCTTTATGTTGCTGCAGGCGCTGGTAATACAGTATTTGAATCTAATGTATACACTGTATTCTCCGTTCCTAATGCTAACGAGTTCTATACCTCACCCGCTTTAACACCAACCTTAAATGCAAACGCTGGTTTAGATACTTGCACCCTGTATTCAAGCATCATGTACGCTGAAAGATTTACCAATGGTCCTTACAGCATTCAAAACAACGGTGACCAAATTAAAATCACCCTTAACGTCGCACTAGACTGATATAGAAACAACTCCTACAGAATAATAAATCTAAATGTGAGGGAGGGTTGCTTTTTTATGGCGATCCTCCTTTTTATTCTGATCATACGGGAAATGTGGTAACTTTCAATGAGTGTATTTACATACAACACTGATTCTATCAATTATTACGTAGAGGAAGATTACGGTAGTATTTCTTCCGCTGCGGTAATTACTGATGACTATCAGGGTGTCAATACACTTCCATCACAATCTTCCAATGAACTTCAATATGGTATTCAAACAGTATCTGAAGCACAATATTCAAGTACTTCCATCACATTTGACAATGATAGTTTAACAAGTGACATAGATTTTTTCCAAACAGAAGACTTTGGATACTTCTTCCTAACAGAAACACTATTCCCATTCGGAAGTATGACTTCCAGTGGCGGACTAACTGGAGAGGCTGTAACTGCACATTATACGGCACCTAAGAGTCCACTACCACTAGCAGGAAATGCTCTGGTTAATCTTGTTAAGACCTGGGCAGGCAATGGAACTTTATTTGAGATTGGCAGTGGACTTGAGAGGACTGTCAAGCCTTATATTGCTTCTGGTACACTGCGACTGGATAAGACCGTCGCCGAGACGGCCCTAGAGTCATTTACGTTTGATTATAATGAGTCCTCCCTATTCTATCTGGATCGAGGACTCATTTCCAACACCGTCGATCAGTTTGTAGATTATGGAAGCATTTCCGATCCAGTCTCCGGTAATATTCAAGGAGAGGATTACGGATTAGTATCAGAAATACCATCCCCAGCAGAAGGTGGCAGCGATCCATTAGTACCTCTTTTTGGTGGATTTACATTCCAG
>Ga0209536_100011087_pt1 | contig 13231 bp, 11 predicted proteins | sample DeeMarSeWOR28_12_FD_187461 | JGI IMG/M metagenome (GOLD analysis project Ga0209536, IMG submission 187461) | Marine sediment microbial communities from White Oak River estuary, North Carolina - WOR-2-8_12 (SPAdes) (version 2) | ecosystem: Environmental > Aquatic > Marine > Intertidal zone >...
AGTCGACTCAATCCGACTCCGAAAAGAACAGCTAGAAACAGAGAAAGGTTGAAAATAAAAAGCAAAACAATTGGAACAATAAGTATAGTCAAAGCTGAAACTATTAAGCTTGTCAAAATTGTTGTGCTCACGTAGGCTTTAAAGTTACTTTTCATTCCTGATTTCTTTAAGCTTGCATCTAAGTCTTTGAAAATAGGAAAGAGTCGTGACGATCTTCCACCAACTAGCTGGTAAGCAAAAACTTGAGGTTTAGAAATTCCATACTTTAGACGTTCCGATAACCTTGAATATCTACCCCCTGCCTCAGACGAAGAAGAGCTTCTCTTCCAATTTAATAGGCTTTTGGCTTGGAAATATCGTCTTTTTAGCCATTTTCTAGTTTCGTTTATTGTCATGATAATCTCAACCTCGCTTTTCTAAAGATACGGGAGGGGTCAGAATAGTAGTCTCTAATAACCGCTGCGACATCACCGTATTTGCGAATCCCAGAGTTGATCATCCAATCTAAGACAGTTTTCCGTTTATACAACTCATCTTGAATCTCTTTTTCCGTTAGTCCATTACGTTTCATTTTTTCTTTTAGCAATTGACTGTACCCAGAATACACAAAAGAGTCATTTCTTGCGTCCCAACTGTAGACATCGTTCGTTAAAAGTTCCTTTGTTTTTGGGTCCAGTCCAACAATCTCAGTAATGGAACTAGTCCTCCGTACGGGTTTCCCATTAACCTCAGTTCGTAACTGAACAGGTATAGCATTAATCATGGTTAAAAGCGGTCGTGGAATCTTCATTGGCTCTGATTCCAAACGGTGAACAACAGAAACTGCGGACTCGCCATGAATTGTCCCCATTCCAAGGTGTCCAGTTGCCATTGCCTGAAAAAGAGTGTAAGCTTCTTCACCTCTTATCTCACCAACAATTAAGTAATCAGGCCTTTGCCGGACAGCAGCTTTCAATAGATCAAATAATGTAACACTTCCAGACTCCTTCTCGTTATGACCAAAACTTGTTCGTGCAACCGAAGGAATCCAATTTTCATGAGGAAGATTCAATTCTGCGGTATCTTCTACACTGACAACTTTTAATCCAGGTTTTATAAACATAGATAAACAGTTCAGAAGAGTCGTTTTTCCTGAGGCTACTCCTCCAGCTACAAGAAATGATGCCCTATTTTCGATGGCATACCAGTAGTAAGCAGCGATTTCTGAAGAAAGGGTGCCCATAGAGATTAGGTCTGTTATAGTTAGGGGATCTAAACGAAATCGACGAATCGTGAATGTTGAACCTCTTCGTGTAATTTCGCTTCCATATGTCATTTGTATTCGACTACCATCTGGGAGAGATCCATCAAGTATAGGCACCGCCAGTGAGATGTTCTTTTTTGACAAGTAAGCAAGTCTAACTATGAACGAATCTAGTTCTGTACTGTTACTAAAGCGAATATTGGTTGGTAGTGACTCATAATCTCGGTGCCAAATGTATATTGGTACGTTTACTCCGTCTGCTGAAATATCTTCGATTAACTTGTCTTTCATTAGAGGATCAATTTTTCCGTATCCCAAAAAGTCACGTATTATATAGTACATGAATTTGTCTATAGAGTCTTTGTCGATTTTAATTCGATAGTCTTTGATGATTTCGTGAATTTTTGTTTTTAAATACTCTTCGGCTAATTCTCGCGTCTCAATGGAGTTAAGATTAACGTCGATCTCTTCAACAAGTATTGATTTGACTTCTTTTAGTTGTTTTTCTTCTTGTTCTAAAAGTGTTGGTTCAATTAGCTCGTATACTATTCTATTAGTTGTAGGTTCAGTTATGACCGCTGCGTACACGTAAGGTTCATGAATCGGGTATACCTCTCTGAAAGCTGAGGCTTTTTTTGCCAGAACTGGCTTAGAGTTAGTAGTCATTTAGCTATCACATTTCTGATTCTCAGTTAATCCACTGGTTGATTGGTCGGTAGACTGGATTTGTGGACTTAATATTAAAAAATATGGCATATTAAGACTTAATAAAATCTATGGATTAATAATCAGTTAACTAATAAACAAAAGTTAAGCTGCCCAGAAAGGCGACGAAACACGCATAATCGCAATAAATTCATTTAGTGTCTCTACTTCTTCAGATGATAACCGGTCTTCAAACTTTTTTAACAGCAACTTAGCGTGAGTCTCTGGAACTCTAACGTAATATGTCTCGCCCTCATGTATATGACGACCCACCACAGCTTTACCTAAAGAAACAGCAACTTGAGCCCCAATATTTGCTTCCGAAGCCGCTTTACCTTTTTCTTGAATTTGAAGAATGTCGCCTACATTTTTTCCATCTTGTTTAACAAGAGTAAGTCGTGGTTTTATTTTTCCAGCTAATACTTCTATGCCAATAACTGCAGGTTTAGCTTTTCGAAAAACGTACCCCGAAAGAAACTGCATTTTTGCAGGTTTTACTAATCTGCTAAACTCAGCCTCCAGCCTTGCTTCATCCTCTTGGTTTAACCATCGTAGGTAATCGTCAATAAGGGTATAAATTGTTCTTTGATTAAAAATGGGAATGTCACGGTTTTTTGCTTCTAACTCAGCATCAGGCAGCACTTTAACATTGAAAGCTAAAATTACTCCATGAAGCGGCTCTTGTTCTTTGACAACTGCAGCTTCAGTTACGTCACGTCTGGACACATCTCCTACATCGGCTAGCCTTATTGGAACATCGTTTCGTTTGAGACTGTCAGCAATTGCTTCCAATGAGCCCAAAGCATCAGTTTTCAGGATAACACCATCTAGATCTGTTGTTATTTTTATTTGCTGAACTTCTTCTGAAACAAGTTTAACATATTCCTCAAGGCGGTCTTCAGAAGGAACAGAATATAATGGTGCACCAGCTAATGCATCTTCAAGGCCTGGTGCAGCAATTTTTACTCCAGCAGCAGCTGAAACTGACTCAACTGATGAAAATTTGTCTCTTGGGTCACGGATTTCGTCCAGAGGTTTTGGCAAGAAAACTGCGCGTATGCTAGTTACTATTGGTTGCTCTTTTGCGCCAACAACTATTAAGTCTCCCTTTTTAAGTATTCCATCATAGATGATTACGTTTGTTGTTATGCCAAGTCCGGGTTCTTCCTTTACTTCCAGGATAGTTCCTTTGGCTGGTCCTTCTGTTGTAGTTAATCTTGACTTTAGATATTGCCGGGTCAAACCAATTAAAACTGCTAAGAGTTCGGGTATTCCTTCTCCTGTTGTAGCACTTGTAGGTACGATTGCGATTGTTTTTGTAAAATCTTTTACGTTGTTAAATTTATCAGTTCGAAAACCTAGTCTAGAAAATGTTCCCATGATCCTGTAAAGTTTTTCGTCCAGGGCTTGCTGTACATAAGGGTCTTGATTGTTGTAGGAGGCCAAAAATGTTTCGTCATATTTGGGTTTCCATCCGGGTATTCGGTCAATTTTATTTGCTGCCACAAGAAACGGTGTCTTTTTTTCTTTGAGGATGTCAATGCACTCGTACGTTTGTGCCTCAAATCCTCGTAGAATGTCAATTACAAGAATTGCGATGTCAGCTACTGCGCCACCTCGTTTCCGTAGGTTAACGAAAGCTTCATGACCCGGAGTGTCGATAACAAGTAGCCCAGGAAGCTGAACGTCTGTTTTTAGTCCTTTAAATAAGGGTCCACAAATGTTAGCTAAAATATCAACCGGAAAGTAGCTTGCGCCTATGTGTTGGGTGATTCCTCCTACTTCGCGATCTTGGACACTGCTTTTTCGGATTTTGTCAAGTAGCTTAGTTTTTCCTGCATCGATGTGACCTAGAACTGAAACGATGGGCTGTCTTGTCGGCAAATGGCTTCCCTCTAATTGATATTCAGTACAAGGGTTGCTTTTAGGTGCTACTCTTTTATTAGAAAAGTGTGGAACAGTATTTTTGTTTCCAATTTAGATTAATTCAGAGTCTTGAGGTACTCATCACATTGAGAAATTATTTTATCGATTTCTTCAATTGGATAATTTGCGTCGATATTTATTAACAAACCTTTTGCCTCAAAAAAGTCACTGACAGGTTTTGTTTTTTCTCTGTAAACTTCTAGCCTGTTTTTGATGATGTCGGGTTTTTCGTCTGCACGTTGAACTAATCGCCCTGTACAGTTGTCACAGATTCCCTCAATAGTTGGTGGAACATTTCTTATGTGGTAGATTGATCCACATTTGTTGCAGGTTCTTCTTCCGCCTATACGCTCCATAATAACTTCATCTGGGGCTACAAAATTAAGGGCAAAATCGACTTTTTTAAAGTTCATCATTGCTTTTGCTTGTGGAATAGTACGTGGGTATCCATCGAGAAGAAAGCCGCGTTTGCAATCCGGTTCGTCTAATCTATTTTTGACTAGTTCGATGACTATTTCGTCGGGAACAAGGTCACCACTTTTTACATAATTTTTTATTTTTTTGCCAAGTGGTGTTTGGTTTTTTATGGCGTTTCGGAAAAGGTCTCCAACTGATATTGTGGGAATTCTATACTTTTTTGAGAGGACTCCTGCATAGGTTCCTTTACCTACACCTGGAGAACCCAGCAATACAATATTCATGGCTATCAAGCCTCCCCTATTGCTACATTTCAACGCAATAAGAACTTTGGTTTAAGCTCTTCCTTTTTCTTCTTTTCCGAAGTATTTTGTCCACTTAACTTTTCGCGAGTCCCGCTTTAGGTCAATAGAGCTTTTTCTGCATTTGTTTGAGCAGAATACTAGAGTTGAACCGTCGTTTTTGACGAATGTCATACCTGTGCCAGGTGGAAATTCATGACCGCAAAAAGAGCATTGTTTAGTTTTTGGCACTTGACAGTTCTCCTTTTTATCGCCTTAGTCTTTTTGCTTCTCTCTCTGTATCTCTCAGAACAAGTATGTCGTTTGCGCGTACTGGACCCTTCACATTTCTTGTTATTATTCGACCTTTGTCTGCGCCTTCAAGAACTCGAACTCTGACTTGAGTAATTTCTCCAGTAAGCCCTGTCCGACCAACGACCTGAATGACTTCTGCAGGAACTAGTTCATCAGGTGCGTCTTTCTTGCTCATCCGCTAGTGCCCTTCTGTTTTAATTCCTCGATTCTTGTAGAGATTTCCTTTACCAACGCGACAGCTTCACCAACGTTTGCGATTGCTGCTGCAGCTGAAGGAACTTCTATTCCTGACGAAATTCCTAGTTTTTCTCTGCTGGGAACAAACACATAAGGAATTTTTCGTTCCTCACAAAGTAGAGGAAGATGCGCCACTACTTCCGGTGGATCTACATCATTTGCAATTACTACGAGTTTTGCTTGACCTCTTTCTACAGATTTTGTTGTTTCGTTAGTTCCTATTCTAACTGATCCGGTTTGGTTGGCTATTTGCAGGGCTTCATAGGCTGCATCTGCCACCTCGTTGGGAACCTCAAATTTTGCATAAAACGGTTTTGACATATGCCTCACCCTTATTTTTCAAGTGCTGAGTTTATCGGAGACAGGCTTTATGAATGTTTCGACCTGTTAGCACGTTTGAAGGTTTTTTCATCGATAACATTCAATAGTTTTGTGACATCAGAACATTTGGAACAAAATCTTTGAGATAAAAGTGCTCTCACGCGAAAGCTTGTGCCACGCAACCCAATAAGGTTCAAGTTTTGGCCATCTCGCGTTGAGATTATACATGATATGGGATTTATGCGTGCAGAGCAAGCATATTCTCGGTGAGAGCAAAAACTGAATGCAACATTTTTCAGTAATAAGTCTTATGAATCCATAGAAACTAAACATTACATTTGAGGTGTTTATGGTGGATTTGCTGAGTATTTATGTGCTAAATCTGATTGTTACTCTTGGGATGTTTACTGTTCTTGTGTTCCGAGCATGGGTAGAACACAAAAACTACAAACTGATGTGGAAAGAGTTAGAGTGGAAACGAACCTGCGATACAGCACAAAAAATCCTTACCGCAGAAAAAACCCTATTCACTAAAATTGAAGGGGGAGAAGAACTCTATGAAATGCTACTCGAACTATTCGAAACGAACAATAATAAGTAAAACCAAAAGGGATGAAGGGAAAACTAACAATTTAATTCCAAACCTAAAAGATTAAATTTTAAACTTCAAATGTAATGTAAATATAACTGACATATATAATGTTCATTCAATTAATTAACTTTATTTTGCATCCTAGTTATTTGTATTTTATAAATAAACTACCCTTTTCTAAATAACAATTAAAGAAAAGGAAAATGAGTGCGTCTGGTTGTTTTTACCAGACTGAGATTTTTCCGTAAGTTAGTTTTTCACAAAAGTCTTCTATTGTTGCGAGTTGGTGATCGATTACTTCTGTTACGCGTTCTTGTATTTTCTTGCCAAAGGTTGCGTCATCGTTCATGACTACTTGAGCTGCAGCGATTGCAGGTTGGTCGATTGGTTTTCCGATTTGGCTTAGAAGCCATACACAAGTTTCTGCAACTTCAGGAATTTCTTCACATATTTTTCTAGCAATCTGGTGACTTAATGCGTTGTAAATTTTTCCTACGTGACTGACAGGGTTCTTTCCTGCTGCTGCTTCAGTTCCGATTGGTCTGTTTAGTGAGATTACTCCGTTGACTTTGTTACCTCTACCTACCTGCCCAGAATCAGCGCCATCTGCACAAGTACCAAGCACGGTTAGGAAGATGCCATCTACTCCACGGTCTTCAACATCTAGTGTGTTGATGTAAACGTTCACTTTATCAAATTTGCTTCTTTTGTCAACCCACTCCTGAACGTCAGCTTGAATTTCAGCTTTTTTGCTCATGTAATCTTTTACGTCAGAAACAAACCGATCAACAAAGGCCATGGCAATTGTTAAGTTCAGAACATTTCCATTCTTGTAGCCCATAACCTTAACGTCCTCGCCGCTTGCAGGGAACCGCTTCTTGAATTCTTTAGAGTTAACATAATGCTCAGTTCCTAAGACCATATTTTCTGTCCGAGTCAATGGTGCATAACCTACTGCAGCTGAAGTGTCATTAGCTCCAAGCATGCAAGTTTCTCGCTTGAAAATGTCAGTAAGCCCCTGAGAGCCAGGCTTTAGCTCAACTTGATACTTCATGTGTTTTTCTGGGTCAACGAACCGTAGATTCTCTCTTAGCCAATTCTTGGCAGTATTTATAGTAATTTCTTCAACAGGAACCTTTTTCTCACCAACCCCAAAAGTTGCCCTGTCTCCAAAAATGAGAAGCATAGGTTCATTTACAACACCACCTCCAAACTTGCACTCCACATCGCCAGCGACCAAGAGCGATTTGTCAGCGTTATGATGCAAAATCGTTCCAAACTCCTTCAGATATGCTTTGCTTAGTTCCACTGAAACCTGATCCATAATAGCGTCACACATAGAATCTGGGTGACCGACACCCTTGCGTTCAACAATCTCAATTGGTTGCTTCTCAAGAGGCGTCCGATTCGAACCGTTAACAAGTATGTTCCGCATGAAAACACCTTGATGGAAAGGCTTTACCCCAGTAATTCATATATACCTTACGATAATACAAGCAACAAAACATTACAAAACCACGCCCTATATCCGATGAAAACAATTTCTAATATAAAAAAACTAGGACAACGCAACAATCCTATTTTGCCTTAAAATTGTAGTAAAGATTGATAAATAGGACATCTCATTAGTGAAAAATATGCTCGAACAGTTAAAAGAGGCATGCGGGGTTTTCGCAGCACAAGATTATACAGACAAACCAGTCTTCCCTTATGTATACTGGGGACTTCGGGCCCAAAACCACCGCGGCCACCAATCTCATGGGTTTTTAACATTTGACGGAACATTCCACAGCTACAAAGGGTTGGATCTAGTTCCAAAAATAAAAAAAGAAGAAATCGAAAAATGGTTAATAGAACTGCCTGGACCCACAGGATTGGGACACGTCAGATACTCCACATCTGGCGGAACAGATCATGAATCACTAGTGAAAAGCACCCAGCCCATACTAGAAAAAAGTGGAGAAAAACAAATAGCTATCGCATTTAACGGGAACGTCGTCAATACACCTGACATAATAAAAGAGATACAACAAGAAACACCAAACTTCCGATTTAACTACGATGCAGAACTAATCACAAAAAAAATATTACGACAAGGAAAAGATATAGACTTAACCTCTTCGGTAAAAAGATGCATGAAAGAAATAGAGGGTGCGTTTTCCGTAGCTGGACTCACAGGACAAGGAGAATTGTTTGCCTTCCGAGACCCCCACGGAATAAGACCACTCTGCTGTGGATGCAGTAAAAACGGCAAAACATGTGCTGTTTCATCCGAAACAGTGGGTTTAGATATAAACAGTTTTGACTATAGCTTCGAAGTAAACCCTGGAGAAATGGTAATTGCCCAAAAAGATGGGTTTGAAAGAAAACAACTGTGCAACGCGGATAGAACAGCTCTATGCGCGTTTGAGTTTGCATATTTTGCTAGACCAGACTCATGGCTAGGAAATAGGTATGTTTACGAAGTTAGGGAAGCGTTTGGAAGAAATTTTGCGTGGGAGTATCCAGAAACTACAGCAAAAGTTGACATGATTATTTCAATGCCTGAAACAGGCAACGATGCTGCTTTTGGTTATCACGAGTTGACAGGTCTAAGGTGGGAGCGGGCTTCCCGAAGGCATAGATATGTTGCAGAAAGAGCCTTTATTTTGCTTTCAGACGAAAGATACAGCACTATTGACAGAAAAATCAATATTGTAGACCACAAGTTTGCAGGAAAAAATATTGCCGTTGTGGACGATAGTATAGTTAGAGGTGATACAACAAAAGTTGTTGTTAACAAGTTACGGCAAATGGGTGCTAACAAAGTGTTTTTGTTTATTACTTTTCCAAGAATTATTGGACCGTGTTTCTATGGTGTTGACATGGCAACCTATCGTGAATTGATTGGTTCTCAACACGACGCAGACGAAATTGCAGAAATAGTTGGTGCAGACGCAGTAAACTATCAATCAGTTGATGGCCTTATTAGAGCCACTGGATTAGACAAACAGCAACTGTGTTTAGGTTGCATAACAGGCAAGTATCCAACGCCAATGGCCCAGAAGTTGGCTAACGAAATGAAGGAAAGATTTGAAAGCGGTTACAACGAGAGAGGAAGAATATACGAAGATTCAATAAATTAACTACAATATTTCATTAATGTTTTTGGTGAGCCCTTATGGAGAAAGTTGGCATTCTAGTGATCTCTTACGGCTCAAGAGCAGCCGCAGTGATAGATGCTTTCGTTAGAAGTGAAGAATATGTCCCAAAATTTTATGTTGTTGACAAACAGAAGAATCCATTCAATATAAGACATGCAGAAAAACACACGGTCATTTCAAACTTTGATCTAAAAGAAATTACACACTTTGCCAAAAAATATAAAGACAAAATAGATTTTGGCATTGTTGGTCCAGAAAAACCAATCATTGCTGGAGTAAGAGACATAGTTGAAAAACAAACAAAGATTCCCCTGATTTGCCCAACAAAGAAATATGCTATTGAAGGAAGTAAAATAGCTCAGCGCCAACTGTTTGAAAAGGTTGCACCTGAAGTTAATCCACAATTCAAGGTTTTTGACCCCAAAGAATACAGTAACACTGCACAGGTTAAAAAGAACGTTTATTCCTGGCTCAAAAAATTAGACAATCAGGTTGCAGTGAAGCCAGACAGAGCTACTGCAGGCAAAGGCGTTGGCGTATGGGGAGACCACTTCAACAGTCCAGAACAGGTTTTTGAGCATTTCATGTCCAACTTTGAACATGGACCAGTAATCATTGAGGAGAAGGTTGTTGGTGAAGAGTCTAGTTTTCAGACGTTCTGTGATGGAAAACGCCTAGTTGCTTTACCCGAAAGTAGGGACTACAAGCGAGCCTTTGAGGATGACAAGGGACCCAACACTGGAGGAATGGGTGCATACAAAGACGTCAAAGACATACTTCCATTCATGACAGCAACTGACAGAGAAAAAGAGATTGAGCTTGTTAACAGAGTGTTCTCGGAACTTAAAGGTAAAGGAAGCAATCCAGAACTTCGGGGTGTTCCGTTTTATGCGGCGTTTATTCACACCAGTAAAGGTCCAAAAATTTTAGAGGTCAACAGTAGGCCCGGAGACCCAGAAATAATGACTCTGCTTCCCGTATTAGCAGATGATTTTGTTGATATATGCTATGACTTGATAGATGGCAATCTGCGAAAAGTGAACTTCAAAAAGCAGGCAACTGTTGTTACATACAAAGTTCCACCTGACTATGGCGGTTATTCTACAAAGTTTCCTGACAAAATAAACAAAAGTGAAATTGACAGCGCAGTGGATTTGAATGGTGCAGATAAACTTGCTTTGAAAAATCCAGAAAAAGTGAGGGTATATCCAGGCAGCATGGAACTTCGCGATAACGCCAACTATGCATTAGGCTCTCGGACAGTCGCAGTCGTTGGAATAGGAGATACTATCAGTGAAGCTAGGAAAAAATCGTTAGAAGGCATATCTGCAATTAAGGGTGGGGCGCTCTGGAGCCGAAACGACATCGCAATTGATAATCATATTGACCAAAGTGTCAGGCATATGGAAGAGTTGAGGAGGCGCTGATGCAGAAAGCGTCAAAAATGAACTTGCGAGTTTTCGTTTCTGACTGTGAAGGCCCTATCTCAAAGAATGATAACGCGTTTGAGCTTACAGCAAGTTTTGTTCCTGACGGAGATCGTTTTTTTTCTACTGTTAGTAAGTACGATGATGTTCTTGCAGATATTGTTAAAAAAGATGGCTATAAGGCAGGAGATACACTGCGATTAATTCTTCCGTTCTTGAAAGCATATGATGTAACAGATAAGAAAATACGAGATTTTTCGGCTAATAACATTTTGTTGGTCCACGGAGCCAAAGATACACTCAGTTATGTTAAGGCAATAATGAATTCGTTTATTGTTAGCACAAGTTATGAACAATATATCTCAGCTTTGTGTAAATTAACCGCGTTTCCTTTCAATAAAACTTATTGTACACGATTAAAGATGGACAAATATCAGATATCAAATGAAGAAAAAGACCGACTGAAGAAATTGGCAAAAGAGATAGCTGATTTACCAATAATTGAAATTCCGAAAACCGCCATTTCTATTAGTGAGTTTTCGCGAGCAGACCAAGATACTGTGGGTCGTCTTGATGAGATTTTCTGGGAAGAACTCGCAGGAATGGATTCAGGCATAATGATTTCTGAGGTTAATCCTGTTGGTGGTTCAGAGAAGGCACGATCTGTAAAAGACATTGCTAAGATGGAAGGTTGTGACCTTGACCATGTAATGTATGTAGGAGATAGTATCACAGACGCGCCTGCCTTGAAGCTAGTTAGGGATAATGGTGGTTTTGCAGTTTCGTTTAATGGCAACCGTTATTCTGTTTGTGAAGCTGACATTGTAGTGCTTTCAAGCGATACGATTGTTACATCTGTTCTCGTTGAAGTGTTTAGCAGACACGGAAAAGAAGGAACATTGAAGTTGATTAATGATTGGAACGTTTCCGGGTTAGCGAAATATTGTGCTGATCCAGAGTTACGTAAACGTATGATTCAAACATTTGGGGGCGAATTTCCTCAAGTTGAACAGGTAAATTCCGACAATATAGAACGGGTTATTCAAGAGAGTAGTGTTTTCAGGAAAACTGTGAGAGGAGAGGCTATAGGAAAGTTAGGATAAGTTATGAATGGGGAATTTCATGAATGTTGAAATTGAAGACACTTATGCAGAAGCTTTCGATGGAATACTATCCAGAGTAATTGTAACTTCAGACTATCAATCAGTTTTACACAAAGCTGCTCAAGACGCAACAGCAACACCCTCCATAGTAATTGGCAGAATCGAAGGGGGAATAGAAAAATTTCTAACTAAAAATGAAACACCTGACAAACGAAAGGGTGCTATTCTGCAGTTTTGGGGAGGAATCGACGAAGACAAGCCTCTACTGAGTTCTGTAAAAAAGTTTGAAGCAGAACTATCGTTTAGGATACGTCAAGATATTTTAGTGAAACCGTTTACTGCAGTTTTTGACGCATTACCTAACCCTGAAGGTAAATTTGATATTATGGAACGCGTTGGTCACTGCGGAGATGGCTATGAATGGACAGAAAAACGGTATGGAAGAACAATGATTTCCGTACCTTTGATGGTCTCAAACTTTTTAATAGAAAAAGAGTTGGGTTATAAAACTGCAATTATGGGTGCCAACTTTTGGTTCATGTGCAAAAGCAAAAAAGCGGTCATACATGCTGGAAAGAAAGCATTAGATGCAATACACAAGGTTTCAGGCGTCGTAACACCATTTGACATTTGTTCAGCAGGTTCAAAACCTGAAACCAATTTTCCACTGATAGGTCCTACAACAAATCATCTATATTGCCACTCTTTGAAGAAGAAGCTGGGAACAAAGTCAAAAGTTCAAAAGGGTGTGAAATATATTCCTGAAATTGTAATAAATGGCGTTTCTTTGCAGGTGGTTAAGGATGCAATGAAAGCAGGAATTCAGAGTATCAAAGATGTTGATGGCGTTGTCCGTATTTCTGCAGGTAACTATGGTGGAAAACTCGGTAGACATAAAATCTACTTGAAGGAGTTGTTTTGATTATGTTTGATGTTGTTGGCTTTGGTGCACTTAACCTTGACAAGCTCTTCAAGGTAAACATGATAGCCAAACCAGAGGAAGAAGCTACAGTTTTGGATTTTAAAGAGTCAGGTGGAGGATCTGCAGCAAATACTATTGTGGGTTTGGCTAGACTTGAACTTAATACGGGTTTTATTGGTAAGGTAGCAGATGATAGGGAAGGAAAATTTTTGCTAGTTGAGTTTTTACATGAAGGTGTTAACATTAACGGTGTTGTGGTTGCAGAAAATGGGAGAAGCGGTTCGGTAATGGGCTATATTGACATGAAGGGAGACAGAGCCCTGTATGTTGACCCAGGAGTAAATGACCAAATAGGTATTCAAGACATCAAATTGGATTACGTTTCTGATACACAATTTTTACACTTGTCATCGTTTGTTGCAGAAAAGCCTTTGAGAGCCCAAAAAGAGTTAATAACAAAGCTTTCTGACGTGAAAGTCTGTTTTGACCCTGGAGCATTGTATGCCAGAAAGGGATTGGATAATATTAAGCCGATAATTCAAAGAAGTTATGCTTTGATTCCTAACCAAACGGAAGTTAAGCTTCTCACTGGACTAGAT